>Ga0209337_1001047_pt1 | contig 21452 bp, 37 predicted proteins | sample LinPmetageLP53_FD_184044 | JGI IMG/M metagenome (GOLD analysis project Ga0209337, IMG submission 184044) | Marine viral communities from the Pacific Ocean - LP-53 (SPAdes) (version 2) | ecosystem: Environmental > Aquatic > Marine > Oceanic | place: Pacific Ocean | collected 2010-02-08 | reverse complement strand
CTTTTCCCAATTGTATTTGGTGATATGAGAAGAGCTTACACTATCGTAGATAGAATCTCATTAGCAATTTTGCGTGACCCATACACTCAAGCAAGTACAGGCTCTATAAGATATATAGCTCGTAAACGTGTAGGTGGACAGGTTGTTTTAGCTGAAGCTATTCGTAAGCAAAAAGTATCAGCATAATTTTAAAATAAAGGAAAATAATATGTCAACTAAAGATTTAGCAAACAACATTAAGTCCTTTCAGTTGTTAAAACCAATAGTAAATACATCAAATGCGGCAACAGTAAATAGTGCAGAGCATGATACAGCAACAACTCAAGGTATTATGTTGCAAGTTTGTGTAGGTACATCTGCTGATACTTTGTCTGGTTCATTAAAGTATGATTTTGCATTACAACATTCAGACGTTTCAGGTTCTGGATTTGCAAATGTAACATCAGCTTCAGATGTAACTTATGGCACAGTAGACGCAAATGGAATTTTTGCAACTGTTGATGATGGAGCAGAAGATGATGCTAATTATCAAATCGGATATGCAGGTGGAAAAAGATATGTAAGAGTTAATATAATAGCGGCAGGAAATCACTCAAGTGGTACACCTTTAGCTATTAATGCACTTACTAGAAAAATCCATCTACCAGAATCAGGTGGAAATGATGGTACTCCAACTGGACACTAAACCATAACTTTAAGGGGGAGATAATTTATACTCCCCCTTATTTTTAAAGAAAGTATTTATTATGAAAATTAAAATGAAAAAAACTGTAGATGGTGCAAATTCTGCTCTTGGTAATGTAACTATGAGTTATGATGAGGGTAAAACATATGACATGAATGAAGAATGGTCAAAAGATATAGCTATTGCTTGGATTTCTATGGATTATGCAGAAGAGTTAAAAGAAGCTCCAGTAAAAGAAATTAAAATAGTAAAACCTATAGAAAAAAAAGTTATTAAGCCTACTAACAAAAAATAATATTGATATAAAATAATTTACAGGATAACAAAATGTCAGGATTAACTACTACAACTTCTTATACAACTGACGTTGTTTCTACTAATGAAGTAAAGTCAGCATTAAGGATTCCAGATAGTGATAGCACACATAATACACTTATAGGCACTTGTAGAGATGTTGCTACCAAAGTAGTTATGGAGATGTTGCAAAGAACACTAACTAAAGAAACTTTAAAATTAGGTTTAGATGCTTATCCATATGGTTATGGTTCAGCAGATGATTCTCTGCCTTATACTGAGGGAATAACAGTTGGTCCATACATGAACAGAATAGGAAATGCAATTTATTTGCCTAGACCTCCTTTAATTTCTGTTACTCATGTAAAAACTTTTGATGATAGTAATAATGCAACAACAGTAGCGGCATCAACTTATTATGTAGACAGTCAATCACCAATCCCAAGAATTATTCTTAGAACAGGGCAAACTTGGGATAATCTATTAAGAGTAGCTAATGCTATAGAAGTTACTTATGATGCAGGTTATGGTACAGCGGCATCTACAGTACCTACACCTATTAAACAAGCAATAACTGTTATGGCAGTTAATTATTTTGAGAATCCAGAACCTATATTAAAAGGTGAAAGTACATCTAATGTATCTGGGTTAATAAGTTCACTCTTAAGACCCTATAAAGTTACAAGGTTCGGCATAGGATTTAGTTAATGGCTAAACAATCAGTCGCAATAGGTGATTTACAATTCTCAGTAATACTGCAAAGCAGAAGCAGGTCAACAGACGCAGGAGGAGGATACACTTCTTCTTGGGGTACTACTAGAACTTTATTTGCAAGTGTTAAGCCTACCAATGGAGATAATGCTTATAAAGCAGGAAGAATAGACCATACATTAACGCATGATGTATACACTAGGTATTATAGCAATATAAACTTTAAAGCTAATGGTGGTCAAATGCGTATCTCTTGGAATGACTTCGGAACAACACGACTGCTCTCAGTTAAATATGTATATACTTTAGAAGAAAGAGATAGATGGTTGTTGTTCCGTTGCACAGAGGGAGGAGATGCAGATTTATAATGGCAGGCTTTAAATTAAAAGTAATGAATCAAAGTGGATTTGATAATAGAATAAGAAAGCAATCTTCATCAACGCAAAGAAATGTTGAGAGAGTTGTAAATTCTATAGCTAATAATATTAGAAACATAGCAGTTCAATCTATCCTTCAAAATTCTAGGTCAGGTGGTCAAACAACAAGATATGACCCAAAAAGAACTATAAATGTATCTAAAGCAGGCGACCCACCTGCAAGTGATTCAGGATTTTTAGCATCACAAATAGTAGTAAAAATAGATGGAAACAAGTTAGGTGCTGACATTATTAGTAATGCTGACTATAGTGAAGCATTAGAGTTTGGTACTATAAAAATGGCGGCAAGACCTTTTATGCAACCTGCCGCTGAAGAATCAAGAAAAAAGTACGAACAACAATTAACAAAAGCTATCAAAAATGGCTTAAAATAAGGAGGACAAGAATATGGAGAAAATAATAGAAAGATTTAAAGAACCATCATCTTATGCGGCACTAAGTGGAGTGTTAGCAATGGGAGGTGTTATTATACCAAATGACCTTTTACAGACAATAGCAATGTTAGGATGTGGAGCTTGTGGTGCAATAGGCTTTATAAAAGGCGAAAAGAAATAACAATGATGAGATTAATGGCATTCGATATGAATGGAGATTTATCAGATACTATAGATAAAGCCAAAGTTTTTGTTATTGTAGATGATTCTGTAACTCCTGTAGAAGTAAAAACTACAGGAATTTACGAGTTAAAGATGTATAGTAATGAATTTAAAATTGGAGATTATGTAGTGGGTTCAAGCGATAACAATAGCAAAGATATTATTGCAGTTGCTACTCCATTAGATGATACATGGATTCATGACGATATAGTCGGCAGAATTATTGGAAAAGATGACGATATAGCAAAGGTTTTAATCTAATGGCTCTACACGCATTTGCATTACAGACTGCTTTGTATTCTCGCTTAAATGGGGATTCAGCTTTAGGTGATTTAGTAACAGGAGTGTTTGATGCTGTTCCAGAAGATACAGTTTTGCCTTGTGTAGTTATAGGCGAAGGCACATCTGTAGATGATGGAAGTAAAACATTAGATGCAAGAGATTATATTTTTACTGTTGATGTTTGGAGTGCATATCAAGGCATGAAAACGCTAAAAGATATAATGAGTAGGGTTTATTTATTATTACATGAATATTCTCTTAGCGTTTCGGGAGCTAATCTGATAGACTTGAGGTGTGAGTTTACAACGCAAGTCATAGATGGAGATGGTGTAACGAGGCATGGCATAATGCGTTTTAGAGCATTTATAACTGACCAATAACAAGGAGTATACGAAATGGCGGCACAAAAAGGTAGGTCCCTCTTAATGAAACTAGGTAATGCGGCTTCACCAGAAGTTTTCACTACTATAGGAGGAATGAGGTCAACAAGTATATCTATTAATGATGAAACTGTTGATATAACAAACAAAGATAGTGGTACAGCTAGAACTTTATTAGCTAATGGTGGTATAATGTCAATGAGTGTAAGTGGTTCAGGGGTATTTACTGATTCTGCTTCAGAAGCTACACTTCAAGGAGATATGAACCAAGCGGCATTGACTAACTATCAATTCTTAATCCCAGATTTTGGAACTTACACAGGAAAGTTTCAATTAACATCATTAGAATATGCAGGTGAGTATAATGGTGAAGTAACCTATTCTTTCGCATTTGAAAGTTCTGGTGCTATTACTTTTGCAACTGTATAATTTAGGAGCATAGAACATGTCATGGATTAAAAGTGAAATCGTTGTTTCAGGTGAAACTGTAGAAGGACAAATGAATAAGTCCAACGATACTGTTATAATTACAATACCTTATATTGAAGGAATTGAAGTTGGTTCAACAGTTACATCTAATAGTAAAGATTTCATTGTTAAGACTATTACCAATGATGGTGATAGAGGTGAAACTTTAACATTAGGAGTAGAAGATGGCGAACAAATTTCGAGGAGAACTAAAGGTAAATCTAAATAATACTGAGTACAACACTAGACTAACACTAGATGGTATTATGAGGATTGAGGCAGGCACAGGAAGACCTATTCTAAAGTTAGCAACAGAGCTTATGAATAGTAATCTTTCTATAACAGATTGTGTAACAGTATTATCAATAGCTATTAGAGCAGGTGGTAATAACATGACACAAAAAGAAATAGGTGAGTTAGTATTTGAATCAGGTTTAACAGAAGGCATAAAAGTCACAGGAGAAATTCTTGCTAATGCTATTACAGGTGGCAACAAAGATGAAGAAGAAGATTCTGAAAAAAACGTAGAAGCGGTGTCAAATCAGACCGATTAGACTGGCAACGATATATACAAATCGGAATTGGAATGCTTCATATACCACCAAAGGAGTTTTGGGATATGAGTTTAATAGAATTAAATTTAGCCATAGAAGGTTTCCAAGAATTTAATGGTGGCAAAGAAGCTCCTATGCAAAAAGACGACCTTAAAGAAATGATGGAGGTATATCCAGACTAATGGCAACTGTAGATAAACTCATAGTACGCATAGAAGCTGACATGAAAGACCTCAAAAGAGGTTTAAAACAAGCATCAAATGCCAGTAAACAATCAACAACCTTAATGAATAGACATTTCATGAAGGTTAAAACACAAATGCAAGGTGTGGGTAAAGCTATTTTTAGTCTTAAAGGAGCTTTAATAGGTCTAGGAGTAGGAGCAGGAATAAGGTCTTTAGTTAAAGTAGGTAATGATATAGAAAGTTTGCAAATTAGATTTGAAACTTTATTTAAATCAGCAGAAGAAGGTGGAAAAGCCTTTGAAACAATGTCTAAATTTGCATCTAAAGTACCATTTAGCTTAAAAGAAATTCAAGCAGGTTCAGGAAGTTTATTATCTGTAGCAGATGATGCAGTAGAATTAGGTGAATTATTAGAAATGACTGGTACTATTGCCGCCGCAACAGGACTAGATTTTGAAACAACATCTCAACAAATTCAAAGGTCATTGAGTGCAGGAATAGGAGCGGCAGACCTCTTTAGAGATAAAGGTGTTACTGCTATGTTAGGCTTTGCGGCAGGAACAAAAGTATCTTTAGCTGATACAAAATTAGCTTTAGAGCAATTTGCCGCAGATAATGAAGGAATTACAGATAAATTAGCTAACACTTTTTCTGGTAATTTAAGTATGATTGGGGATAAAGTCTTTAATTTCCAAAGAGCAATTAATGATGCAGGATTTTTTGCCGCATTAAAAGGACATTTTAAAGATTTAGATACAACTTTAGCTAATAATACAGAAAAATTACAAGGATACGCAGAAGCTATAAGTGATGGTTTAGTATTTGCAATGGATGCTTTAGCAGACGCAATAAATTTTGTTTATGAAGAATGGGATGCTTTACTAAGAATAGCTACAGCTTTTGTTGCTTTAAAATTAGGTTTATTAGTAATTACATTAGGCGCAGGATTTTTTACTTTGGCTAAAGGTATTACTACTGCAAAAGGTGCAATGCTTGCTTTCAATATGATAGCAAAAAAATCACCTCTTGGACTTATAGCTCTTGGAGCATTAGTAGTAGCAGAAAAAATGGAGTTACTTGAAGTAGCTATGAAAAAAGTAAGAGAGCTTTATGATGATTTATTTGAAGATGATAAATTTGAAAAAATTGATGATATAGTTGTTAAAAGTACGAAAGTAGAAGAAAAAAAGAAACCAAAAATATTAGGTGCAGACCTTGTTAATGAGAATCTTCCAAATTTAGTAAGTCAACAAGAGAGCATAGATTTAATGCAAGCTATGGCAGATGCTTACAGAGATTTAGAAGATGCACAAGTACAGGTAAATATTCAATCTGAACAAGAACAAGAAAATTATGATGAAAGACAAAAAGTATTACAAGAATTAGGGTTGGTAACTAAAGATTATGCAGAAGAAATACATTTTTTAAGAGAGGCTTTAGCTTTAGGTGAGATAACTAATGATGAGTATGCTTTATCTATGGGTAGATTAAAAGTAGCTATGATAGAATCAACTGAAGAGGGCAAGATTGCTCTTGAAGGAATAGAAAGAGTAACAGATTTCTTAGCTGATAGCACAGCAGATGCTTTAGCAGGAATGACAGAAGGTTGGAAAGGCTTTAGAGATGGTCTTAAAAGCATAATTAGAGATATTATTTCTGACTTACTTAAACTACAAGCAAAACAAGCTATAATGAAAACTTTTGGTGGTGGTGGTAGTAGTGGTGGAGGAGGATTTGATTTAGGAAAGATAATATCTATTGGTAGCTCATTCTTTGGAGGAGGTGGTGGAGGATTTAATCCTAATAGCTCTGGTGGTCAAGGTAATATATTTGGATTTGCTAACGGAGGAAGTGTCAATCCTAATACTCCGTCATTAGTAGGAGAAAAAGGACCAGAATTATTTGTTCCACACACATCAGGAGGTATATTTACAAACAGAAGTCTTAAAAATTCAGGTGGTGGTGGAGCAACAGTTAATCAAACTATAAATATAGAAACAGGAGTATCACAAACAGTAAGAGCAGAGATGGTTGCTTTATTACCACAATTTAAACAAGAATCTGTAAATGCTGTTATGGATGCTAAAAAGAGGGGTGGTCAAATGGCTGATACGTTCTCATGACAACATATCCAGTAACTATTCCTGCAACTGTTGCACCTAGTGGCACATCTTGGAGAATAAAAAGAATTATAGGCACATCAACAAGTGTATTTACTGGAGAGCAACAAGTGTACCAGTATACAGGAGAATGGTGGGAGTGCGAGGTTACTATGCCTCCCATGCGTACTGCTAATGCTAGAGCTTTTGTAGCTTTTTTAGTAAGCCTTAGAGGGCAGTATGGCAGTATGTTCTTGGGAGATTGGGATGCTAGAGTTGCTTTAGGTACAGCAGGAACAAGTGCAGGAACACCATTAGTCAATGGAGCAGACCAAACAGGTAATACTTTAGTGTGTGATGGTGCGCCAAATAGTAAAACAGGATATTTAAAAGCAGGTGATTATATACAATTAGGAACAGGTACAGCATCAAGATTGCATATGGTAACAGCAGATTCTAATTCAGATGGTTCAGGAAACTTTACTTTATCTATTGAACCTGCATTAAGAGAAAGTCCTACAAATAATTTAGCAATAACTGTAGCAGATACAAAAGGTGTTTTTAGATTATCAGCTAGTGAAACTAATTGGGATACAAATGCAGTATCTACTTACGGAATTACTTTTGCTGTTAGGGAAGTTTTATAATGGCTAATAGAACAACAACTGCCGCATTTAGAGCTTATGCTAGAGCCGATACTTTGCGTTCAGCAGTATTAGTAGAAGCAGAATTTGATAGTGGAGATGTTAACCTATGGACTGGTTATGGAGATATATCAGTAGGTGGAGTTACATATACAGGTGCAGGAACATTAATGAATATTGACCAAAGTGCTGAAAGTTTAGAGATGAGAGCAAATGGTTTCTCTGTTACTTTATCAGGCATGAGTTCTTCTATTATATCAATAGCTTTAGCAGAAGCCTATAATGGCAGACCTGTAAAAGTTAAAACAGCTTTTATGGTTCCAGAACCAGAAATTGCTACAACTTTTAAGGTTACTGCAAGTGGAGGTAAATATTACATTGAGAATTTATTAACACCAGATTTAGATATTTATGCAGGTAATAAATATATATTTGATGTTAGTGATTCTAGTAATGCAGGACATCAATTTAGATTATCTACAACAGTTGATGGAACAAGAGGAGGAGGTTCTCAATATACTACAGCATCTTGGACAGAATCAGGAACTTCAGGAACAGCAGGAGCAACAGCAACTTGGGTAGCACCTGCAACTTTTCCTTCTTATTTATATTATTACTGCACAAATCATACAGGAATGGGAGGAGAGTTATTTAACAATCCTAGTATTATAGTTTCAGACCCATATATTGTTTTTTCTGGTTTTATGGATGTTATGACATTAAAAGATAAAGGCGACACATCAACTGTTACTGTTAATTGTGAAAGTGAATTAGTAACATTAGAAAATCCAAAAATAAAAAGATATACACCACAAGACCAAGCTATAGATTTTCCTAATGATAAAGGTTTAGAATATGTAGCGGCACTACAGGATGATGAAATATTATGGGGCAACGAAGTACGCACAAGCTAGAAGATTGGCAAATAACTCTTTGTGAAGAGATTGATAAGCCTAGAAAATTTCAATGGGGTGTATCAGATTGTGTTTGCTATGCTGTAGATGTAGTTTCTAAATACACCAATAAAGATTTTGGAATAAAACACATAGGAATGTTTAACAATCCTATTAACGCATATAAATATGGTATTAAATATTTTAAAGAACATAATATTTCTTATAAACCTAAAGACACACTTAATAATTATATAATAAATTTTTGGGATTATCATTTTCCTAGAGTACATATTAATTTTGCACAAAGAGGAGATATTGTAGGAACTTTAAAATTAAATTATTTAGATGCAACTAGCAATGAAACTAATTTAACTGTAGGTATATTAACAGGAGATGATGCTAGATTTGTAACTAATAAAGGATATTTAGATTTGCCTAGAGTAGATTGTCAAATAGCTTGGAAGGTTGGATAATGGGTGGTGCATCAGATGTACTTAATATTGTAGTAGCCGCAGTTACAGGTTATATACAAGGTGGTTATGTAGGAATGGTAATTTCTGTTGCTCTAGCTTTTGCATCTATGGCATTAGCACCAAAACCTAAAAAACCAGATGCACCTAATTTTTCTGTTACTGCTCAAGATAGAAAACAAAACTTTAGACAACCAATTACTGCAAGAAAAGTTGTATATGGAGAAATCCAAGTAGGTGGACCAATAGTATTCCTAGAAACTACAGCAGGTAACGGAGATGCAGGTGATTCAGCTATTAATACTTATTTGCATATGGTCATAGTGGTAGCCTCACATGAAATAACAGAATTTAAAGAGTTTTATGTAAATGGCAATCTAATTACACCTTCTATGCTTGATGGTAGTGGTAATATAACAGAAGCATCTGGTAGTGAGTATTATAAAGGTAATCCTTATTTAAGAATACAAACAGCTTTAGGTACTGATACACAAAGTGCAAATTCAGATTTAATAAGTGAGAGTGGTGGCAAGTGGACTTCAGCACATACCTTATCTGGTATGGCATATATATATTTTAGATTTAGATTTGAGCAAAATATTTATAGTGGAGTGCCTAATGTTAAAGCAGTTATTAAAGGTAAAAAAATATTAGACACAAGAACAAGTCAAACAGCATTTTCATCTAACCCTGCTATGATAATAAGAGATTATCTTATAAGTGATTTAGGGTTAAAAGTTTCAGCAGGTAAAATTGATAATGATACTGTAGTAACTGCCGCAAATATCTGTGATGAATCACAATCTTTATCAGGTGGTGGTACAGAAAATAGATATGAAGCTCATGGAATGATAAGTACAGAATCAAAACCAAGAGAAATACTTAATGAATTATTAACATCTATGTCAGGAGTTTTATCATATAGTAATGGTTTATATAAAGTATTTGCCGCAGGAACAGGAACTTCGGTACTATCTATTAATGAAAGTGATATGGTAGGAGAGCTAACTGTTCAATCAAGATTAAGCCGAAGAGATACTTTTAATGCAATTAAAGGAACATTTATATCATCAGAGTCAGATTGGGAAGAAACAGACTATCCTGCTTTAGAAGTAGCAAGTTTTATAGCAGAAGATAATGGAGCAACTATATATAGAGATTTCAGTTTGCCATTTACGACATCATCTTCAATGGCTCAAAGAATTGCAAAAATACAATTATATGCGGCAAGACAACCAGTTCATATTCAAGGTGTGTTTAAATGCACTTGTTTCATTGCAGATATAAACGATATTATCAAAGTGAGTAACACTCGATATGGTTGGTCTAATAAAGAATTTAGAGTTACTTCATGGGGTTTTGCTACTACTCCTAACGGATTACTTGTTAATATGGGTTTAACAGAATATGCGGCAAGTAGTTATTCTTGGTCTACTACAGAGCAACAAGCAATGGCAGATGCACCTAATACTAATTTGCCAAGTGCTTTTGTTGTATTAACACCGACTAATTTACAAGTATCTGAAAATTTATTTACAACTAGAGATAATGCAAGAGTAGCATCAAGAATGAAAATTACTTGGGTTGCCGCTAATGATAGTCAAGTTGATATGTATCAAGTAGAATATAAACTATCTACAGACTCAGTTTTTATATCAGCAGGAAATACTGTAGCAACAGAAGCAGAAGTATTAGATTTGCCTGCTGGAGTTTATAATATTAGAGTGAGAGCAAAAAATATATTAGGTAAAGTTTCTGAATATGTTACAACAGTTTTTTCTTTATCTGGTCTTTCTGCCGCTCCTGCAAATGTAACAAACTTTACTTTGATAACAGGAGGAGGGCTAGGAGTTTTAGCTTGGGATAAGTCAACAGACTTAGATGTTACTATTGGTGGTGGTGTAGAGATTAGATGGACTCCTGCAACAAGTAGTGCTACATGGATTACTTCTATTTTAGTTGATGGCAGAGTAGCAGGCTCAGCAACAAATAAAACATTACCTTTAAGAGCAGGAACTTATTTAGCTAAATTCTTTGATAGTAGTGGTAATTATTCACCAACTGCTGTGGGAGTAGTATCTGAAAATGAAACTATCTTAGCTTACACAAATGCCGCAACTATTACTGAAAGCCCTAACTTTACAGGAACTAAAACTAGAACTATGGTTTCTAGTAATAAATTGCAATTAACCTCTTCAGTAGACTTAGATGATGTTGCAAATTTTGACTTAATTGCTGATTTTGATTTCTTAGGAAATGTAAATACAACAGGAATATATGAATTTGCAACTAAATTAGACAAAAGTAGTCCTACAAGAATACGTTTGCAAGCATCAGTAACTTCAGCTATTGTCAATATATTAGATTTAGTTGATTCAAGAGCGGCTAATATTGATACATGGGCTGACTTTGATGGTACAGGAGATGCGGCAGTTTGCAATGTTGAAACTTATTATGCAAGTACAAATGATGACCCTGCAAGTGGAGGTGCTACTTGGTCGCCTTATAAACTATTGCAATCCAATGAAGCATTTGCTAGAGGGTTTAAATTTAAAGCAGAATTATCTACAGAAGATACAGCATACAACATTCAAGTTAGTGCTTTATCTGTTACAAGTACAAATTTATAGGAGAATATAATGGCAACACATGATTATGTAATCGCAAATGGAGATGGTGCTACAGTTAGAGCAGATATCAATGGAGCATTAGCGGCAATAGTTTCAAATAATAGTAGTGGCTCAGACCCATCAACAGTTTATGCTTATATGTGGTATTATGACACAGGTGATAATATTCTTAAAGTAAGAAATGCCGCAAATAATAATTGGATTAATTTAGCTACATTTACGCAAGGAAGTAATGCGACAGACCTTGCTAAAATATCAACTGCTCAAACATTTAGTAAGGCGCAAAGAGCAAGTATAACAACTGTAAATAGTGCGGCAAATGGTACTATTACTCCAGATATTTCATTAAATAATCATTTTATATTATCAGATGCGGCAGGAAATGGAGTTTTAGCGAATGATAATTCTGGTGGATACACCCTAGCTAACCCAACCAATGCTGTAGTAGGACAAAGTGGAAGTATTTTTATAGTACAAGATGGTACAGGAGGTAGAACCCTTGCATATGGCTCTTCTTATGATTTTGCAGGAGGAACAGCAGGAGTTTTATCCACAGGGGCTAATGCTGTGGATAGAATAGATTATATTATAAGAACTACAACAGCTATACAGTTAGTATTAACAAAAGATATTAAAACACCATCATAGGAGTATAGAATGAGTCAACTACAAGAAACTAGCCCAAGAGCAGGAGCATCAGGAGTAGTATCAGGTGGTGGAGGTGGTGGTGATTTCTATACACATTCTATACCTAATAGTTGCAGATTTTCAGCAAACTCTACTTCAGCAAATAGTAGTAGATTAACAAAAACATTTGGTACTGTTGATTCTAGTGTGCATTTTACTTTAAACTTTTGGATTAAAAGGTCAGCAATAGAAGGAACTAATCCAATTACAAGTGCTAGACCATTAGATATTTTTACCCCTAGAAGTGGTACAAGTGCTACTAATTTAATGGAACTTAAATTTTCTTCTCCTACAGCAGGTAATACAGCAGGTGATGCTCTTATGCTTGTAAACACAAATAGTAATGCTATAGTTTTAAGTACAGATAATTTATTTCGTGATACTTCTGCATGGTACAATATTCATATACAAGCAGACCTTGATAATGGAACAAATAGTGAAAAATTAAAATTTTTTATTAATGGGACAGAAGCTAGTTATAATACAGATAATAGAGGTTCTTTTAGTTCATTTTCAGGTATTGCCGCTGGTGCTTGGACAATAGGAGATTATTATGGTTATGGCTATCCTATTCAAAGTTACATAGCACAATGGGCATATGTAGATGGTTATACACATCCACCTACTGTTTTTTCAGAAGAAAAAAATGGAGTTTGGATTCCCAAGGATTTAAGTAGCGGAATTACTTGGGGGAGTGCAGGACATTTATTAATGTTTCAAGATGGTTCTAATTTTGGGGATGATACAAGTGGTGAAGGAAATGATTGGGCCTCACATAAAATTTTTAGACAACTTACTGATTCACCAACTAATAATTTTGCTACTTGGAATCCTTTAAATGCAGGAAGTTATACTACTTTATCAGAAGGTAATTTACAAACTACTGGTACAGGTAGTGGTGCATCTAATCCTTCTGGTTCTTTTGCTGTGACAAGTGGTAAATGGTATTGGGAAATGTTAATTAAAGATTATGTTTCTGGTTATCCTTATACTGGTCTTACTGTTCTTGGAAATATAGCAAATTCAGCTACTACTGGTGGAGATATCTGGGCTATGCGTTATGACATTGGTAGTGGAGCAGTACAAGGAAATAGTGGTGCTAATATAACAGGATTAGGTTCACTAACAACTGTAACTACAGGAGTTGCTACTGCTACTGATGGAGATATTATTAGTTATTATTTAGATTGTGATAATAGAAAAGCATGGATAGCAAAGAATGGTACTATACCTAATTCTGGTAATCCTGAAACAGGAGCATATCCACAATGGGCTTGGACTACAACACCTGCTAATCCAATAACATTTACTGCTCAAATATATAACGGAGATGATACTATACTAAATGCAGGACAAGAGCCAACTTTTACAGGGGAAATTTCAGGAGCTAGTAATAATGGTGGTGGTGATAAAAATTTAGGAACATTTAAATACGACCCAAAAGGATATTTAGCACTATGTTCTGGCAATCTACCAACAGCAGATGCAGTAGACCCTGCACAAACTGATAGTAATTTTCCACAGAAATTGTTTAGTGCTACAATATGGACAGGTAATAATGCTGTTGGTCGTGCTATTACAGGAGTAGGTTTTAAAACTGATTGGATATGGTTTAAAGCTAGAGATTATGATTCTTCTAATAGACTATACGATACTACAAGAGGTATAGCTTCTAATGGTGGTAAAAGATTATTTACTAATACAAATGCCGCTGAAAATGACCAAACAAGTGGACAAGATATATCAGCAATAGGTAGTGATGGATTTACTACTGGAGGAAGTACTAAACTATATACTAATTTTGATGATAATGATGGAGGTCATGTAGGTTGGTTGTGGAGGGCTAATGGAGGAACGACAAGCTCTGGTTCTGGAGATTTAACATCAACACATCAAGTAGACCCTAGTGGTGGGTTTAGTATTGTTAAAGCAGTAGGTGATGGAGGTTCTGGAGATAAAACTGTATCTCATGGATTATCATCAGCACCCACAGTTATATTAGCTAAAAATAGAGATACAACCTATAACTGGGATACTTACTTTGCAGAAGGTGTTTCTGCTGGGTCAGGCATGAGATTAAATACTTCTGAAGCTCCTTTTACTGGTAGATGGGGTACTGTTAATTCTTCTATATTTACTTGTAAACAGAATTATACTTGGGCAAGTACAAATAATTATATTTATTATTGTTTTACAAATATAGATGGATATATAAGAGCAGGGACATACAAGGGAAATGGCTCTACAAATGGGCAATTTATTTATACTGGACATAAACCTGCATGGATTATGTTAAAAAGATATAATCGTAGTGGCGACTTTTGGTATATCATAGACGCATCTAGAAATCCTTTTAATGGAACAGGCGCACGTTTGTTAAATCCAGATCGTAATGTAGCTGAATCTAGTAATGCAACTACTGATGTAATTGATATTTATTCTAATGGTTGGAAATTTCGTACTGCTGGAAGCGGATTTAACGGAAGTGGTGGTGAATGGGTCTTCTTATCAATGAGTTCTAATCCATTTAAATATGCAACAGCAAGATAATTAATAAAGGAGAACAATAATATGTGGGCTAAAATAGAAGCAGGTAACATTGTAACAATGTATAGTAATCCTGTACGATTAAAAGACGCAGAAGGAACAGTATATCCTGCTAGTTACTTTACAGACAATACAAAATTAGCAACATTTTCTGTATATCCTGTAGTATTTAAAAATTCAATACCTTCTAAAACTAATCTTTATACAGGTGGTGCAGAAAGTTTTGTATGGAATAATTCAAAAAAAATAGTAGATGGAACTTATGATTATACAGCGAGAAGTATTGCAGATGTTCCTCAAGTATGGACACAATCAGAAATAGATGATGGACATGCACCTTCAGGTACTAAAGCAGGCGACCCTAAAAAAGATAGAGATGGAAATCAAATAATTGTAATAGGGTTAAAGACTGAATTAACTGCTTTTGTAAAATCTTTGCAAAGTAGTTTATTAAATAAAACTGATAAATGGGTTACTAGAAAATCAGAAAAAGGAACTGCAATTCCTAGTTCTGTTACTACTTATAGAGATGGAATAAGAACTGCACACACTTCTATGATAGCTAGTATTGCAGGAGCGGCAGATTTTGATGCTATATGTGCTTTATTTGATGCTACTTATAATGACGCAGGTGAAGAAACTGCTCCTGCTCCTTTGTATAACTTTCCAAAAGAACCAGATGGAATGCCTCAATAATGAATGATGTAGCAACAAAAGCTCTGATAGAAATAGAAAAACATACAGCAGAATGTTCTATGTATCGTTTAGGTGTTAACGCAAGATTAAAAAGACTCGAAAGAGTTGCTTATACTTTTATAGCATTAGTAGTAGCAGATTATTTTAAAGTATTTGCAATAGTAAAGGGGTTTGCACAATGAACCTTTCCCCAAACTTTTCTTTAAAAGAATTGTGCAAATCCCAAACTGCCGCAAGAAAAGGTTTGAATAATGTTCCAGATGCTTCATGGGAAAAACATATTGTAGAAAATTTAGTTGAATTAGCAGGTAATATTTTGCAACCCATAAGAGAAAACTTTAATATCCCGTTTACTCCATCTTCAGGTTATCGCTCACCTGCTTTAAATGATGCCATAGGAGGTAGTAAGACCTCACAGCACTCATTAGGAGAAGCTGTTGATATAGAAGTGCCTACAGTAGACAACGCAACTCTAGCACAATGGATTATAGATAATTTAGATTATGACCAATTAATTTTAGAATTTTATAAAAAAGGTGAACCAACTTCTGGTTGGGTTCATGTATCTTATAAGAATGAAGGAAATCGAAAACAAATATTAACTTATGATGGTAAAAGTTACCAGAAAGGATTGATAGTTTAATGGCATTACCTTTAATAGGAGGATTACTCGGAGCAGTTGGTGATATTGCAGGCTCATGGGTAAAAGGCAAAGTAGAAGAGAAAAAAGCCTTAACATCAATAAAAGTAGCAAAAGCAAAAGCAGAAGCTACAGTTTATGAGAAACAAGCAACTGGTGAATTAGATATGGAGAAATCTTTAACAGAACAAATGGGTGGTTCTTGGAAAGATGAAGCGTGGACAATATTCTTTATTGCTGTGTTAGCAGGTTGTTTCCTGCCGTGGACTCAAGATGCTGTAAAAGAAGGTTTTGTTTTCTTAGATGAAAGCACACCAGATTGGTTTGCTAATTGTATCTATATATCAATATCAGCATCATTTGGTTACAGAGTAGCTAAAGGTGGCATGGGTATGATAGGTGCAGTAAAAAAACCACCACAACAACCGAAACAAAAAGTAGAACCTAAGCAGGAGTAGCAATGCCTAGATTAAGTCATACTCAAATGAAAAGGTTAACTGCATTAGTAAGAGTAGATGGTGCAGAAAATGTAGCTGAACTTTCGGACAACATTAAACATAACTTACAATCGGAAGGTTATGCAGACGATAATGGGCATGGTGATTTGAAGTTATCTGAAAAAGGTCAGAATGAAATAGAAAGATTGTCTAATATAATGGGTTTAACTAATAGAAATCCAGAAGATAATTAGCGAAATTGTGGTCCAGAGAACCATGCTACAATCGCCCATCTCTCACCAGATACTATATTAGTAACTCTATGGGGTATAAAGCTACTGAAGGCTATTATATCGCCTTTCTGAGTAGGAATATTCGTTACTCCATCACCAAAAAACTCTAGCTCACCACCTTCATAATCATTATTTAAAATAATAGACATACTTAATTTTCTATTTCTAGCATCACCTTGTCCTATATCGGTGTGCCAATCATAACCCATTGAACCTGCATTGTATCTAAGCAGTTGTGGTCTTTCTACTAAACCAGATAGATTGTATTGAAACACATCTTCATTAACTGTTCTTATTGTTGATACTAATAATTCATCTACCCATAATTGATTTTCATGTATGCGCCATGCATCAACTTGTCTTATAGAAACAATTTTTTTATTATCACTAGATGATGTTTGAACTTTTCCATTTGTATGGGGTGATGTCTTATGCAAGTTAATTAATTTCTTACAGTCTAATTTAGTTAATTCTCCTGCACTTACAACACCATGAGAGCCTCCCATAATAGGAGGTATTGCTAGGCTCATGTATTAAATTTTTTATGTGATAGTAATTCTAATAATCCAGAAATTCTAGGTGTTATTTTTGCTCTTCCAGTTTCTAACTTAGCAACACTTTGTCTACTTTTATATCCTAAGTGTTTAGCACATTCATCTTGTGTCCAAACCATATCTACCATTCGCCATATTTTAAAATCAGCTATAGTTTGAATAGGGTGTTTAGCTCTTGGTTCTTCCATAATTTTTAACTCCTTTTTAAATGATTATATACAATAATATATATTAGTAAACTTTTATTTAAACCAAAAAGGAGAAATGCTGTGATTCCATTTAGCAAATCTTTTTTTGTCGCCCATGTAATAATTTCTATAAGCAATAACTGTAAAGTCATCAGAGGTTCTAGTAGTTTTATATTTATCTGGCATACATTGAGGAGGGTCATAAAATCCACCTATATCAATAAATCTAGGTTTAATTCTTAATGGACTTAAAAGTCTTTCGCAAGCATGTGTTTTTTTATATCTATAAGTATATTGTTCTAATAAATTTTCAAATAACTCATAAGCATATTCATAATTGCCTTTAGTGTGTCCAATCCATTTTGTGCTAGGGTGGTGAGTGTATGCAGGTTTATAGAGTTTATTAATTATAGCAAAACTAACATTCTTATTAGTATGATGAGCAGTTGATAGCATTTGCGCTGTTTCAACAATCATTTTACATACATGCTTATCGCAATGGTACTCGGCACATTTTTTTGGATTTTGGTCTAAATAAAATAAATTCATGTATTTAACCTCTTAGCATATTTAAGTTTTTTATTTATTTCTTTATTCCACCAATCAATAGTGTAAGAGGTGTAGTTATTTTTGTTCCAATTTCCATATTGTGTTATAATAAGAGTATCAAAATATTTTTTCTTTTTTAAACACTTATAATTTTTATTTACGGGTAGCAACTGATAAGGAGTAGATGAAATACCTCCTTGTCTATTAGTTATATGATACAATCTATATCCAGAATTTTTAAGAAAATGATTTATTATTTTTATAGTTAGACCTTCATTAGTAACTGTTCTGGTTCTATAATAAGTTTTATTGTCTGGATATATCGTAACAACTTTTCCTGCTTGAATATTTATCATTATTTAATACCCATTGCGTTTTTCATAAAGTCTATTTTATGTTGCATCATTTTTATTTCGTCTTCTTTGTCTTTAATTTCTTTTTCTAATCTAACAACTTGTCTTGCTTTCTTTTCAAGTCTTTCATAAATAACATCTGTGTATGATGGTTCTTCTGTTTTGTAAGTAGTATTTGTCATTTTTTTAATCCTTTATTTAGTTATTATTATCAACTTATGTATACTATTATATACATTAATAAACACTTGTCAACAATAAAAAGGATTTTTTTTTAATTTATTAAAGTTGTTTTTCTCTTTGCTAACTTCAAAATAGACTTCAAAGTTCTGTCCCATATCTTTTTAATATCTTCATCTTCAGCATCATCTCTAGATTTAATACAGTTATCTATTCTTCTTTCCCATGTTCTGTTGTCCTTTTCATTCATTGACACTTCGTTTTCTATAATTATTTCTTCTACAATAGCTTTTATTTTAGTCATCTAATGTCCTTTCATTAGTTCTATTGGTACAGTTTTTCTTTCCTCTAAATTAGGCTTAAAAAATTCTGTTATAATATTAGTTATACAATCTCTATAGTCATCTTGGTTATTAAATTGTGAAATCATTAAACTTCCTACAATGTTATTTAAAGATATTATTTCTTCTTCATTTAATATATATTTCATTATACTTCCTTAATTTAATACACTATGTCCACGATTTATTAGGCATTGTCTAATGGGTGCAGACTCTTTATCGCATTGCCAATAAGGTTTATCCCAACAACTAAACTTACTGCCAACTATTTCAGCAGTCAATTCTCTACATTCTAAAATGTCCCTAGTTAATTCTCTAGGCTCTTCGCTTACTCTTACATCTACAATAGGTTTCCATGCAGTAGTGCAACCTCCTAGAGCGATTAAACTTATAATTATAATAGTTTTTCTCATATCGTACTCCCAACTAAACTTAGACTATAATGTGAAGTAATACATTGATAACAATTTTCTTTTTTATTATAACCATAATTTTGTATGCCCCATCTTAATTGATTATCTGTGAGTTGAAAACTAAAACTCTTATTCAGTAATTTTTGAAATGATTTTGCTTGTTTTTTATTTGTAAATAACCTTGAAAAATCTAAAGAAAAATTATCACTAATAGCTGTTGAATCAAACTCTTCTATTAATTTGTCTTGATTATTAATTTCTTGAATCTCCCAATTAGCTGTGTAAGATTTTTTTATTCTTTTTACTATATACAATTTTTGCTTTAAATCATGAGCATCTAGTTTATCAAAGTTTGTCATTTTCTTATCCTTTATTTTATTGTTATAATTAACTTATGTATACTAATATAAACATTAATATACATATGTCAACTAAAATAAACAAAATAATTAAAAAAAATTAACTTTTATTTTCTGATTGGTATGCACTATAGAGTTTTTGCCAAGTTTCTAAGGCTTTATCATTGTTTTTAAAGTCTGCTCTAGAGGTTACACCACATATAACTCTTATCGCTTGTTGTATACTTGCAATGTTTCTAGGGGTTACTGACACATCAGTTCTGGTTTGTGAAAGCCAAGTTCCAAAAGCTACATCTTGTCCTAATACTCCTGCTTGTTGAATAGCTCTAGAAGCATCATTATTAATAGGTACGGACTCTGTTTTTATTAAAGCAACTGCTACCCATTTTTCTTCATTAGGCTGTGGCATACCAAACTTTGTTGTAATTTGATTAGCTTGTTCAATAGGAACTTCTATAATCATTTGAACAACATTCCTTGTTTTTATAAGTTTAAAGTCTGAATACGTTCCTTTTATTACTGCATCAGTCATTTAATTGCTCTCCAATACATATTCTGCAAAATTTGTTTTAGTAGTTTTATTAAATTTATTATTGGTTGTAATATCCCAACCATCTTTCCTCAATATATATATTATTGCTGACAATCTAGTACATCTATATTTTTCTATAGCCTCCCAAGAAGTAATTTTGTTTTTTTCTTTTAAGTGTTTTGAAACTTTTTTTATTTGTGAATCATTCATTATTTCTTCCTTTCATAGTTTTTTAATTGTTTTTTAAAATTGTACCAAAAATTTCCTGCTACTATAATTCTCTCTTTTTCATTATATATTGGTGGGACACTATGACGAATAGCAGAAGAAAAAATAAACATATCTCCTTCTTTTGGAAATATAGGCAAGTCTATTGGCAAGCCATCTGAATTGTTAATAGCATCATGAACAATTAATGGCGCATCATTACTCTTGATATAATATATAAAACTCCACATAGAAGGCTTGTGGGAATGAGGTGCAGTAAAATCTTTGTCTTTATATAAAGCTCCCCAAACATCACCTATATCTATAGGATATTTAACTTTCATAGCGTCATAGCACATATCTTGAGCTAACATAGCTATAGCCATAAAGTTTCCATCTTTTGTATGTGTTTGCCAATCCGTGATAGTTGCTTTGACATTGCTTATACGTTTTATTTGGTCGCCAGTTTTTTTTATATAATTTTCTATTTCTTTATTAATTCTAGGAAATAAACCTTTATATTCTTTATTATCTAACAAATTATTACAAAAAATTTTTACTTCTTGGTTAATATATGTTTTTTCATAGCCTCTAAATAAATCATATCTTTTCATAATATGGACTGCCCTCCCATATCTCTTTGCACTTTTCTTTTCCTATATTTTCATTATCTGTAATTAATTTAAAAAATTTTAATTCGTTACCATATGCGTGCAATTTAGTATGGCATTCATAACACAAAGGAATAACATCTTTGTCTGAAGCTCTCATTCCCATGCCTCTTACTGAATACACAGGTTTTAATAAATGATGTGCTTGTACTGGTCGCCTATTACACCATGAATAAGGAAACAAAATACAATCTAAAGTTGTAACATGCTCTAAATGTTTTTTACTTAGAAATCTTTTAGGCTTAGACTTATAAGTTTTTTTAGTTTTAAAGTTAGGTTTAAAAGGGTATTTCATCTTCTAAATCTTCGCTTATAGTTGTATTATCTAAATCTTGATTGTTTTGATTATCTTGACTTTCAGAAGTTGTAGAGTAATCGCTAATGCTAACTGACCAGAACTCCTCTCCATCTTTTTTATTTCTTTTCCAAACTCCTACAGATTTAGTAGATTCAAGCTGTCTAACATCTAAAAGA
>Ga0209337_1001046_pt1 | contig 21458 bp, 5 predicted proteins | sample LinPmetageLP53_FD_184044 | JGI IMG/M metagenome (GOLD analysis project Ga0209337, IMG submission 184044) | Marine viral communities from the Pacific Ocean - LP-53 (SPAdes) (version 2) | ecosystem: Environmental > Aquatic > Marine > Oceanic | place: Pacific Ocean | collected 2010-02-08 | reverse complement strand
ATCATCATTGTCTTACCCTTGAAGTCCTGAATAGTCATACCATTTGTAATAAGACCTTCAGTCTCCATTTGAGAAAAAGCATCAGAATTTACATCGTAAGTATATTGTATCTGAGTTCTTCTATCAATAGCATCTAATTGATACCTAGGTAAAACAGTCTCTTCTGTATCTCCAACCTCAAACTCTACACCTCCAACGTTAATCTTTCTACCATTTATTAAAGCTTCAGCTAGATTTGTTCTTATATCAGATAAAGACATCTGATTTAAATCTATAGATTCAACATTTTCAAAAGGAGATACAACACCAATCCTAGAGAGTATCTCTCTTATAACTTCTCTAATTCTAGATAAGGTAGATTGTTTATTTACAAAGTGACCATAAGCAGCGTCACCCATCATCTCAGCAAAAGCTTCTTCTATAAGTGCCTCTTCAGAAAGACCTTCATATGCTGGATTTGACTGAGCCCACTCAAGGTAAGAACCCTTCATTCTACGACCATCCTTCATTACTCTTCTTTTAACATCACTCTCTTTAACCTCAGCCTCTATTCTTTTATATAAAGCTGGGTCAGTCTTCTTAATGAAGTCAACCATAGGGTGAATAATCTCGTGAAATAAAGTGTTGCCACGAGCAGTCTCAAGGTTTACATATATAGTCTTATCAGAACCTCTAAAGAAAGATCCTCTCTTCTTAGAAGGGTCTTGCCCTATAGCCTCTAATTGCTTTTCCATAGCCTTACTATTTCTAACAACGGTAACGTTGAGACCACCAATAGAGTTAAGAAGTTTAAAGGCGAAACCTAAAGCTCTTTTTCTGCTATCATCTAAGCCTTGGAATAACTCAGCATCATAGTCAGCATTACTCTCATCTAACTTGTGAATGTTATCTGAGTTAAAGTTTTTACCATAACTAGTTTTAAGTTTATCTAAGCCTGTGTGCATAGAAACTTTTCTACCACCAACATTCATTATGGTTACGTCTTGTTTTTTTCTAGCGTCTGGACCTTTTACCACGTCATTACTTAAAGGAACTACACGACCATCACCAAACATCTTTCCATCCTTAGATGAGAAGATAGACTCTTGCTGAAACTGATTACCTAAATTTAAAGCGGTAGCGTTATCTATTCCCGTTACTACAAGGCTTTCTTTAGCAACCCCATTGGAAACATCCTGAACGGTATAATAAGTTGCACCAGCCTCATCTAACATAGATTTAAGACTCTCCATTCTAGAGACTCTCTCTTGCTCTTTTAGACCTTCTTTCTCTGAAGTTAATACGTGGTAATCGTTGTTATCTATAACCTCTTTAGGTATCTCATCAAGAGTTTCTTTTTTTGCCTTTAAGAATATTTCATTGTTAACAGGAAATAGGTCACTGTCTAACACCTCTCCTTTCTTAGTAGCATCTCTATTTACCTCAAAGTCTTTCATAGCGTTTCTAGCTGCAGAAATACTTTTGAATTTACCTTGAGTTATTTCTGAAGTTTGAGATGTTTCACCATTAACCTTTATACCACTTTGGTTTTGAGATTGAACCACCGTTGGTTTTCTCTTACCATCCTCCAATTGTTTCTTAACAGCGTCATACTGCTCTTGACTATCAATCTTTGTAGCGTCTACAGTTTCAGTAACTTTAGATACAGACGTGTTTTGAGATTCTACAGCGTCTACTATTTCTATATTGTTATCATCAAGGATTTTTTTAGACTCAGCTCTAGCAGCTCTAGTGCTTTCAGTAACGTTGTACTTAGACTTCTTACCTTCAACCTCCATTTCAGAGATAGCACTTGCAAGACTAGAGACATCCTCCATGGAAACTTCGTAATCCTCTTTACTAGCCTTCGCATCCTCTTTGGCTTGATTGATTTTTCTAGATAAGCTAGATACAGCTTTCTCTTTTTCAAACATCTTAGCTTTAGCCTGCTGGGCATCAGGTGCACTGTGACCATAAACTAAATCATCTATAGCCTGTCGAGCCACATCACTTACAGAGTAGTCTACCTTAAGTTTACCATCTCTAATTTGTTGTGCCACTTCTGGATCTTTAGCAAGGTTAATAGCCTCACCTCTAGACACCTCTCTTGTTTCACCCTTTTCGTTTGTAAAGATTACAGAGGTGTTGTCGTTGATTATGTTTAGATTTCTGCTAATATCTTTAGCACCCCTAACTGTAGTATAAGTAAGACCACCAAATAGAGTTGATATAATACTTGTATCTACCATCCTAATAACAAACTCTCCAGAGTCGAACTCTTCTAATCCTACAGCGGCATCAGATAAATACTGAGAAGCTTCTGTTGCTACCTCAGAAGATCCCTCTATAAACATAGATTTTTTAATACCTTGGAAGTAGCTATCAAGTAAAATATTAGGATTTTTAATAGCTTTAAACCCACCAGCAGTTCTAGCAGAATTTATAATTCCTTGGGTGTATTTTTCAAAGAAAGCCTCTGAAGTAGCAGTCACTCCTTCACTAAAAAGAATTTGCCAATTTTTTATATCAGCATCCTTAGTCCCTTCCTGCATACCAATTCTTCTCCTTTCTTTAAGTTCTAAAGATTTCATACCTCCAGCTGAGGCACCACCAAGTATAAGGGGAACTGTCCCTCCACCCGCTAGGGCTATAGATAAAGTAAAAGGAACTGCGTTAGCAATACCATTACCTGTATTAAAGAAAGCGTCATCAAAGTTACCATCAAATATAGCCTTTGTAATAGAGGACTCTTCAGGTATTCTAGTCTTTTCTCTTATGCTCTCAGCATAATCGCTAACCTTGTTAGCAAAGTAACCACCCCCTTGCATATATAAATCCCAAGGCATAGTGCTATTGGACTTAGCAGACTCAGAAATTGCCTGTACTTTTTCAACTTGCTCAAGAAAACCTGCACCTAAATCTATAGTTGTAGCTAAAAGATTCTGTCCCCAGTCACCAAACCTTCCTCCAGAATCTATTTGTCTATTCATAAAGTCTTCAACGTACTTTATAGCCTCGTAGCTTGGGTCACTTGGATCTGGAACTACTATACTAAAGTTTACGCTTTCCCCATCTTGGGCAGCGTTAACATTATCAGTCTTCATCCAATAGTCTAAAGATTCGTTAATAGAAGCTTCTTTACCATCTATAGTCATGGCAGACATTCTTATATTGTGTGAGTCTATATCTGAATCCTCTAAGGCTTTAGAAAACTCTTCAGGTGATTGAGATGATTTAGCTATAGATTGAAACAAAGCGTTATCATACTCTATCTTTGCAGACTGAATCTTTTCTTCGTTACCAGCTAAGTATAATCTTGAAGTAGCGTCTTTCTCAGCTAAATCATATTCTTGTTTATTGTATTCTGACCAATTAGAAAACCTGTCGTACCACTTCTCAGCCCAAGAGGCTTGATCATCCTTCTCTTCTTGAGTCTTTCTTGTTGACTCAACCTCTTCCTCTTTACTTTTTGCTGATAAAAAGTCATCGTAATTTAACCCTTGATCTTCAAAGAAAGGTCTTTGGTCTTCTTGTCTAGCTATCTTTATCTTCTCCTCGTTGGAGACACCATCATAACTAGCTAATCTTTCCTCTAAGCTAAGTTGCGTTTTTTGTTCCAAAGAAGATTGACCATCTTGAGATACTGATGGAGACACCCCTGAATCCTTCGGAGCAGATGCATCTTGCAATACTGAAGAATCTTTTTTTTTTACATCACTCCATGCTGACTGAAAAGTCTCAATATTTGTAGTGTTGAATAAACCTTTATTTTTTCCTAAATCGTAAAGCTTACCTTGTACATCAATATCAGACTCTTTAAACTGTTCTAAAGATGTTTGTGATGTTAAGATACCTTTATCTACATAAAGATTATAAAGTTGTTCTAACTTATCCATTAGATGTAAATTTTATTATTAATCGAATAAAGCGTCTCCCTCTGCTTGACCTGCAGTAGTAGGTTTAAATAAATCTAGTTTATTACCTATAGACCCTTTCTTAAGTTCCTTTAATTCACCACTTATAGCGTCCAAAGGAATTAAAAATTCTTCTGTTGCATAGTTTACAACTGCAACTTTTTCATTATTAGTTGTCAACCCAAGTCTAGTAACTTGAGCTTTAACACTCTTGCTTCCATCAGAAACAGCGTCTTTATAAAGATCATTAAATCTTTCTTGACGCTCTCCTTGACCTGGAAATAAAGATTCAGGTAGTAAAGTTACTTCTATACCTCTGTCTGCGACATCATCATACATTCCTGTTTCAAGTTTAAAATCCACATCACCGTAAGGCTTTACACTACTAGAAGGACCTGTAAGGAAGTCAATATCTTCTTGAGATAATTCATCTCCTTGTTCTCTAGGAGCCTTACTAATTAACAATGTGTTTCTATTAGCTGTCTCTCTCTCCCATATTTTATTAGCAAGGTAATCTACATACTTTGTGTGAGTTTCTGTATCAAAAAGTTCAGACTTAGGATTAAACCTCTCTCTTTCTTCTGGAGACGGTTCATTATCAATACCTTCTTCTTCTAACAAGTAAGCACCTATACCATCATAAACATTACCATCTATTTCAAACCTCTCATTAGTCATGTAATCTTTCTCAGCTTGAGTGGATGCAAATGTTCCTGTTCTAGGATTTATTAAGTGGTTCTTTTTAAAGCGGTTTAAGAACTGATCTTTTTCTCCAGGCTTTAAACCTGAATAAGTATTTTCGTCAGCACCAATAAAAGATTCTGATTGAATGTCATCTAAATACCCCATATATCCAGGAGTAGTTTCATCCTGTATAACTTGACCGTCAAAGTCATTATCAAATGAAGTAACTCTATCTTTTAAATTAAAAGTACCATCTTCAAACTCCTGAAAAATATTAGCTTTATTTAACTCAATCATGTTGTTCCCATCATCATCAGTTTGATACCTTAAAGAGGCAGCATCTGGATTCAAAGGATCGTACTTAGTTATTTTAGTATCTAAACTTCTAGCGTACTCTGTGAATAATTTTACGTCATCTCTTCTACTCTGTATCTCAGATTGAATTAAAGGATTCTCTAAAGCTTCCTCGTAATTATTTGCAACAAAATTATTAAAGTCAGAAGCTCTATTAATTATCTCTGACTTTATTCTAGGGTCAGATATACCAGTAAAATCAGTTTCTACAGAAGAAGACTTTATACCTGATTGTCTTGTAGCTAACCTTCTATCAGCAGCATCCTGCTTTCTCATGTTAATCTGTTCCTCTAAAAGATCTAAACGCTTTCTGGCATTCTCTTCTTCTAAAAGGTTACGGTTGTTTTTTAGAACCGTTCCTGTGAAAAATAAACCATTACTCATTTTCTAGTATTTAGATTTCATATAAGCACCAACTCTAGCTTTTACTTTAGATAAATATCCGCCACCCATCATTTTACTTTGAGGTGCGTCAGATCTACCTCTATCTTTTAACAAAAACTCTCTGTAGTTTTTAATAAAGTCAATCTCAGCTTTACTAGTTGAGTCTATATCGAAAGAAAGTTTGTCACCAATATACTTAACTAATCCTGCAGGGTTTGTTGGGTCTTCGTCAAAAGGAAGCTCTCCAACGTTTCTAACTTGATCAGCGTTACCTTTCATCACCCTTACTATCTCTTGAGCCTTATCTTGATTTAAAGGTGGTACAGTAGGTTTCTTAACTTTACCTCCCTCTTGGGCTTCACTATCATCATCACCTATAACGTTATCGTCATACTTAGCCACTAAGTCTTCCATTAGTTTAAAAGCTGCTTCTTTGTCTCCATCTTTCAATGCAGACCTAATATCATCAACATCGTCAGGAGGTAGTATTAACTCCCCACCTGTAGCCTCACCAACCTTCTCTCCATCTTGAACCATGTCAATAGGGTTTTCTTCGTGGCTAAATTTTCCTGGCGTAACTCCACCATCTTCACCTATCTTTCCGCCTTTTTCTGATTTTACTATACCAAGTTCTGTTAAAGCACCTTGTCCAATTCCAGCAGATACATCTTCAAGACCTCCATAGATGTTTTGTGTAGCAGCATCTTTTTCAGCCTTTATACCTGCGACCTCTGCTCCAGCAACATCCAACCTCTGCTTCTCTACAGCTTGTTGCTCTTTAGCTAAGTTCTGCATAGCTGAAGTTTTAGCTCTTTGTTGCATACCCATTAAGTCTGTACGTTGCTTTGCAGCTTGACTCTCTAAAGCTTGAACCCCTGCTAGAGCGTTTCTAGGGTCTTTAGCTAAAGCACCCATAGCAGAAGCCCTATCAGCAGCTTGCTGACCTTGCATCTGTTCTATGTAGCCTTGATCCATAGGCTCGTCTGCCATCTTTTGAGTGGCTGAGCTAACCTGTCCTTTCAACCTATCTGGATCAAAAGCCTCTTCTTCCTTTCTAGCTCTTCTTTTTTGTAGAGCTCCAGAAATCATTTTACCCGCACCAAGGACTGCAGTTGCAGCTCCAACAAAAGCCTTAGGTGTTTTCTTTTTCTTACTATATTTTATCTTAGGTTTTACTCTACGTGCCATGTTATTGAATTTTTACAAATGTACTATTTTTTTTCTTATTATTTATTACTAAGCTCACTCTTGTCTACATCTACGTTAGCAGCGTATAAGTTGAACTTGTATTTAGACAATACTGCAGTTCCTGGATGTTCAGTTGTTAATGTTGTCATCATATACTGACCCTTCATTTTTTCACCTTCTACGTGCCCATCTTTAACTATAAACAAGAAACTTTCAAGCTCATTATGCGATGGTGGGCTGTAATCAAAATCAGCTACAAAACTAATTTCTTGACTACCTGAAGTGTAAGGATACCCAAGGAAGACAACTTCCGATCCATTCTTTGCAGATCTTCTAGCATATAGTTTAACGTTAGTACTAAGAACTTGTGATGGTGAAAGAGATTGACCTGGAACATGTTGACAAACAAATACAGAACCTTTAAGGAACGTTGCTCCATCATACTGATTACTAAAATTACTTATATCAAATCCATCACCTGAAATGTATACATATTCAGCACCAACAACCATTTGATCTGACCCTATAGAGTTGTTTATAAAATTACTAAAGGTTCCTCTTATATTTTTAAAGATAGAATTATTAGAAATAATGGTTGAGACTATCCCAATACCAGTAAACTCTGATCCGTCACCCTGCCCAGAACCACCAGCACCACCATAACCTGAAACTTCATTTGTTAATTCAGAAGAAACAAAAGGAATATTAGTGTAGTGTACACCTTCTTTTGTTTTGTAATCTATAACTTCCATGTGATTATTTAAAACATCAAGAGTAACACTGTTTGACAAAGCAATGATATTATTTGAAATAACAGACGTAACAATTCTGTTTATAAAAGCGTATTCTCCTGATGTATTCTTTCCAAAAATTCTAACTAAGTCTCCTACATTTACCTCTTCAAAAAACTTAACACCTTGACCTATAATAACATTACTTCCATATCCTGAAAAAGTAGGGGAGTTTGTATCAGAAATTAAACCACTAACTTTTTTAAATGCAATGTTAGTAGATATACCTCTTTCGTAACCATCTTCTAACTCAGGGCCTTCAATAACCTGGCCTATGTTGGTATACATAGACGCAAGTAACTTAACATCACTCTCTAGGCTAAGAGCGTTAAAAGATTTTACAGAAGAAGGATCTGCGTTAAATGGAAACTGTATGTGAGAATCAAACTGAGAGCCATAAAAACTATTGTAGTGTCTATTAATTCTAGTAAGGTAGTATTCCTCAGTAATACCATACATGTTTTGATAAAACCTATCAGTCATGTTGTGTCTATAAAGTCTACCATCTTTAAAGCTAATAAACTGTCTACCAACTCTACTATAAAACTCTGGATAAATATCATAGAATGATGTCCATCTATTTATTCTATCATTAAAAGCTAAAGTCTGAGCTTCATAAACCTGCTCTCTACGTCTATTTTGATACTTATCAAAAGAAGAATCCCAGAACGTTCTACTCCCTTCCCATAAACCTTCACCTAGTTTTCCATAAACGTTAGGGAATGATACAATATACTCGTCATATTTAGGATCGTACCCTGCAACAATATTAAATATTTCACCAGAAGGACTCTCACTAGTATCAGCATTATGTATAACATACATCTCACCAAGATCCCTAAAGTAATCTCTCATTCCGTTATCTGAAATAACTGTCAAGCCATCAGCTGACAACCTTAAAACAGCACCTCTTTTGATGTCAACAAAATAAAATATATTAGCAAACTTAACAATACTTTCAGGATGGTAACCACAACCATAATCACCTTTATAAAGGTTTACATAGTTTCCTATAATGTTTTTAGATAAAGAAACCAACCCTTCTCCAGATGCAGTGTTAAGGATGTCTTTTTCAACTAACACTCTACCAACTTTGTTCTCGTGGAATATAATTAAGTCATTATCTCTAGTTTGTAGAGACTGTATAGATCCAAAGTCTTTGTTGTAGTCAAAGTAAGGAACGTTAGCAAGGTTAAAAGAAGATAACCCGTTAGAAGATCCTGTACTAGAATATGTCTCTGAGTAGTATACAGATGCCCCTAGCCTTCTCTGAGCAGAGTTGTTATTAATAATATTTATCCTACCTCTACTGTAGTGGTTTGTTCTATGGAAGTCATTAAGGTAGTAGTCTTCAGGGAAGAATACTTCTTTTTCACCTCCATCAGTTACGTTAGCCATACTTCTAGGCTTTAAGTATACATCTCCACTTCTCATTTTTATAGTAGATGGAATACTAGATATGTAATCACCAATTGCTCTATTGAAAGTAAAGTCGTGACCTTGAACAGAAAATCCTCCATGATTTCTATTAGGTGACCCAGCATTTATTACAGGAAACTTTGGTCCTACCTCGTAGTAAACCATAAGGTCTGAATCTAAATCTTTCTTAGGTCTGTATATCTCTGCTATAAGCTTGTTGTAACCACTAGATGCGAGGCTAAAACCTGCGTGAGCTATACTAATAGTATTACCTGCTCCAGCTCCTTCGTAATTAACAGAAGAGTCACCAGGATCATTTATCCTCAAGTAAAAGCCTTCTGTTGTTTCGTTAACACTTATTGGTGGCTCTTCAACGTCAAGGTAAAGATCCATTCCAGCAATCTCTAAATCTATATATTGTGAGAACTTATGTCTAGAACCATTCCTGTCAAAACTTATAAATCTAATTCTATCTCCAGCAACATAATTGTAGTTTAGCTTAGAGTTGTTAGCTTGATTGTAACTCCAGTCTTGACCTTTTAACGCACCCATGTTTAGGTATATCTGCTTGTCGTTACTGTCTTGTGATATTTTAGCACCAACAAACATCATTTGAATAAACCCTGGGAAGTCGCTATCTGGATCGTTATCAATAGTTGTATTTCCTGTGTAACAAACCTGATAATGAGTTGCCCATACAGGAGGTCTACTATATATATTGATTTCAGCAGCAGCCCCTTGATTTAAAGGTGGTCCTGCAGACTCTGTAAAAAACTTATTGTAAGGTCTAGTACCGTTTAAAACAACACCACCAGCGGCCTCTGCACCTTGCACTCCTGAGTAGTCAACAGCAGCGTTAACAAACGAACATCTATTAGTCTCGTCAAAGTAAGATATACCAAAGTTGTGAAAAGCTCCTGATTTATAAGAAGATGTTCCTCCGTCACCAGAAATAAATACAGATTCGTTACTTGATTCAAAAGGGTTATCCTGACCCCATCCAGCACCATCTAATGCAAATGAAAACTCATTATTTTTAAGATACTTAAAACGAACTCTTAAAAGCTTAGCTCCAGTGTTATCATAGTTAGGAAAAAATTCTGCTGAAGTTTCGTTACCACAAAATCCAACTTCACTACCATGACCAAACTCTGTAGTAGTCACTCCAAGACCTTGGTTTATAGCGTCAGCAAGAAACTGACCTAACTCGTTAACATCTGTGATTCCAGTAGCGTTTACACCTGAAAGAGAGAAAGTACCATTTCTTTTTTGTCTACTACCAGTATCAGGTTTTTTATCATACTTCCACCTGTAGCTTATGTAAACCATTTGTGTTCCACCAAGAGATAGGTTTAGACTACCTAGGTCCCAAGCTTGTTGATGCTTAGTACGTCCACCATTGTTTTGGTTAAAAAGGCTATGCCCCCCCCCAAGATCAATATTAAACAACTCAAAATCTGGATTCGTTGTTTGTAAGCTTGAAAAGCCACCTTGACCTGACTCAGTTGAAGTTAGAATTTGAACAGTCCCATCTTGTACGGTGGAAGAATCACTATCTTCATCAAAAGCAAACCTTGAACTGGCTATAAGCTTAGTGTTATCATACCCCTCTAAAACGTTACCATAAGCAAGTCTATTGTTTGATAATATAGTTTGTGCTTTAGCAAGCTTTGGTACAGCATCAAAAAGTTTATCAGAATCTCTCTTGTCAATAAAAGGGTAAGTACCATTATTGTAAAAACTTACTTTTGAAGTAACTAAGCCTTCTTCCTCTCCCAGTATAGGATATTGATATTCTGGCAAGTACTTGTTCTTTGTTTTTTTAAGGTAATTTATAAAGTTATTTGTTACAGTGTCAATTAAGAAAAACTCACCAGTGTTACCTTTTCTAGCGACAATCTCTACATCTTTAACATCACCAATACCATCTTCATATGCTACATCTATTACGTTTGATATAGAGTTGTAATCTGAAGCGTCAATAGCAGAATTTAAACCAAATACAGGATCTATCGCAATATCCGATATAGGACTATAAGATGTTTGCTCGTTGTCTACATGAATATATCTGTATTTAAACTGAAATACGTTATCAAGAATATTATTAGTAGCAAATGAAGGGTCTAACCTTAGATCTGTAAGAGGCTGATGAGTAGGCTGATGTTTTACAACGTCAAAATACTTCATCTTATCCTCGTAAGTTCCAAAACTAATGAGAGGAGAGTAGGCGTCTAAAATACGCTCTCTGTTATCAGAATAAGGATCAGCGTACAATATAACACCATCAACAGGAGTAAAAGCTCCTGGCCAAGGGGAGTCTGTAATTATACCTACAGCATTTTGCCCCTGAAAAGAAACAGGATTTGCATTAGAGTTTGTAGCTTGATCGTATGGAGAAGCTAAAGTAATAGTGTTTCCAACTACAGTAGATATTTGATAGTAAAAAGGGAAGTTGTTATTATTAGCATCCTCTATACCTATCCAGTCACCTTCAAAGTCCTCTAAGCCATGATTACTAATATTAGCTGTTACAGTAGAACTATCAAGAGAAACTGAATATGTAACACCTGCTTTAGGTTTTCTAACTACCCCTATAATCTTAGAGTATCCGTTTATCCCTGTAGCCTCAAGACCTGAGGTCGCACCAAGTTGAGCATAAATATGATCCTCTGCTAAAAGGTCGTGTTTATTTGAACCAACACCTATATATACAGTTGATGTAGCACTTCTATAGTAAGCATCTTTAAATACAAACTTAGGATTGTTTATGTTTTTCTCGTTTTGTTTTGCAAGCTCAACGTTTATTTTTTTAGGTCTCTGCCAGTTGTCTGTAAAATAAAGAATATTATCAACTTTACTTATACCTGTTATAGGGTACTCATCACGAAAGTTTAATATACGGTTATTAGAGTTGTCACTAGAAGTTCTACCATCTTGATAAATAGTTGTAACAGAGTCAGCTATTAAGTCGTACTCTAGTATGCAGTCATACTTTTTATTATTTAAGTGCTGATTGTGTACAAAATAATAAATCTTATTTTTAGGTTTATCCTCGTAAGCTCCAATACATTTATATCCACCAGCAACAATAGGAACCTCTCTTACAGCACCAGTCAACTTATTCTTTAAAATTCTTTTAGCAGAACCATTCATTATCCTTGACTTGCTATACAAAGGATCTAAGTAGTTAGATCTACCTTGTGCAGAAATAGTTCTTTCGTATAAAATTTTTAACACAGAATCTTGGGCCGCTTCAGTGGTTGTGTCAATAATCCCACCAGTAACAGCTTTTATGGATATATTCTTTATCCAACCAGTAAAACCTTCACCATTTGGTTTATTATTGTCAATTACATTTGGATCAGGGTCATTGTCAGGACTAGTAAACCTTATAGTGTCTGCTGTGTAAGAATCTCCAGTCTTTATATAAACTTTATTCATAACTGAAGGATTAGTACCAGAAGATCTACCATCTACAATTACATTATTCTCTCCAGGTGCACTAGGGCCCCATACTCGATGAGTTTTATTTCCGTCAGAGTCATATTCGTAATATTCTGTATTTTGATCGTAACTACCACTAACACCAAGTTGATCTGAAGGGAAAATAACTGTATTTTCAGAACCAGCACCAGCACTATTATTACCTAAATTAACTGTAAGTCGTCTACCTTGATAATTACCCTCATAAAGACCATTTTCATCTCTACCAAATCGACCCCAGCACCTAAAGGTAACCTCATAAACAGTTCCAGGCTCTAAGTCTACAGATTTTGATAAAATATCAAAAGAATATACTATATTATTAGATCTATTAGTCCATTGATCACTTTCGAAAACCCAAGCTGGTGTTTGACTACTAAGACTATTTGATGATGTCCAGCCTGCCTCATTCACATCATCATTAGCATTACCAGTTAGTAAGTTTGTATCAGAGGTGGTAATAGTTAATGCACCTGAGCTAGGGCTAGAGATTAGTAAATTATTAATTTGCTTTGAACCATTAAAACCAGAGTTAAAAGCTGCTCCTTGACCACTTCCATAAGATAATCCAGCAGTACCTTGATTGTTTACTTTAAAGTTCCAATTAGGATTTCCAGATATAACAGATATAGTAAAATGAAGTCCCCTATCTATTACCTCTCCACTCTCGTCAAGAAACGTGTAACCCTCACCTATAAGTGGTGATTCGGTAGAAGACATTGAGTCATTTGCATTAAAGTTTTTTAACGTAAGTTTTAATACTGTCTCATTTTCTTGACCTGAATTTACTATCTTAAGGTGTTGATGACCAACGTCACCACCTTCACTATACAAATGAGGTTCAGACCCGTCAAAATTATGACAGCTACCATATATAGATGAAGCTACAGTGTTTCCAATAGACGCATTGTAATTAGCACCTCCATTAAAAATAAGTAAATACCTGTCTGAAGAAGAATAGCTGTAATCGGTTATACCAAGGTTTTCATTTATCCAGCTAAGGGTAATTCTTGCACTATTACTTCCTTGAATATCAAAGCCTGGAGCTACATCTCCAAATATAACAAAACTATGTTCTTCGTAAATATTAGTTTCATCGAGTAATTCTCCCTGCTCAACATTTGATAGTTGCGTTTGAATAGATGATATAATCTCGTTAAGGTTATCTACACTTGTATTATAAGTGTTATTATATTCAGTAATAGATGCAGCTGAAGTAGTTGATATTAAGCTTAAATTACTTAAAGCGTCAGATAAATATCCAGTTGAAAAGTTTTGAACGTTTGAAGTAAGGTTAGTAAGCAAACCTAACAAAGAGAAAACATCTTGAGTAAGTTTTGTATTGTCAGTACCTATAAGAGTTAGATTGTTATAAAGATTATTATAATTATTACTATATTCTTCGTTAGCAGCATCAATAGCATCATTAACAGCGGCATCAATATCACCCTGGTTAAATCCACCTGCAGCCTGTCCATCATTATAACCAGTTACATAACCTATATCATATGAAGCACTAACATCACCTATACCAAACCCATCTTCTGGTGTTACCGAAGCAACACCTGCATCGTATGCAGCGTCAACATCAGTTTGTGTTATTCCATCATCTGGTGTTACTGAAGCAGTACCATCAGCCAAACCTATGTCATAACCTTCAGAATAACCGTTGTCATACGCAGCAGTAAGATCCTCAGGGCTAGAAATGTTAGTTATATCAACAAAAGTTGACATAAGCTGACTTTGTATACTTTGAAGGTCTCCTGTTAAAACACCAATCTGTTCATCTGTTATAGCAAGGTCATTTGGAACTTTTATTAAATAAACATTATCTATGGTACCATGAAAAGTACTAGCTCCGCTAAATTTAAGTTCAACAATATTATTAATATTATCAGAGGTTTTATTAACTCTGTGAATCCGTATTCCATTAGTACTAGAAATGTTAGGACCGATACGACCATTTGCTACAGTAAAAGCAGAATTACCATCTTCAATCATTATAGAAGGAACGCCATTTCCAGAAAAATGGTATGAAATTATATACTCTCCTTTAGTAAAACTGTTAGCATCAGCGTCTATAGATATTTGTAAATCCCCGTTACTGCCATTAAAACTTGTATAGTTAGAATTAGCAAATACTATTTTCCCACCACTAATCTCTAAGGTAGAGGTTACAATATTATCCCTAAGAAATACATTGCTATCATCATCAAAAGTGCTATTCAATAAGATGTTATCAAAACTTCCTAAAGCTGCAATATTACTTAAAGTCTCTAGAGATAGATTTAAAGCAGAAGAAATTGATGATACAGCAGCATCAACGTCAGCCTGAGAAACACCATCTTCTTGATTGTTAAGGGCCTCTTCAAGATCCTGCTCTTGCTGGTTAACAACCTCAACTAAGGCTGAAACTAGTTGATCTGCAGTTGCTAAATCATTATCTGCTTCAACTAAAGCATTCTGAGCGGCAACTAAATTAATTGTTGCCTGAGAAAGGGTTGCACTAAGGTTATTTAAAGATGAGTTTATGCTGGTTATTTGAGAACTAAGACTAGTATTAGCACCATTAAGATCTCCGTTTGCTGCTTGTAACTCAGCTATCTGACTCTCTAAATCAGTTGTGTCAACTACGCTGTCTAACTGTTCTGTTAAGTTGGCTATGGTAGCGTCATTCTCAGCTATAGTAGTATCGTTAATAGCTATTGTTGCTTCTAAATCAGCTATCTGAGCTAAGTATTCCTCCTCTTGCTCTGTGGTCTGACTCCCCATATTATTCTGTGCTTCTTCTAAAGCTGCTTCTGCAGCTAGCTGTGCTGCATACGCTGCTGCCGCATCTGCTGTTGCGGCTGCAAGTTGAGAAGCAAAGTCTACTTGTGCAGCCTCTAGGTCAGCTTGTGCCTCTGCTAACTGCAGAGCAAGGTCACTTTGAGGGTCAGAGTTTGCTAAAGAAAGAGCGTTAGCATCAGATAGAATAGTTTCGTATAAAGCTACAATTTGTTGAAGAGTAGAATAATACAAAGCGTAACTACTTGCCTCACCTGGATCCTCTAACTGTATTAAGTTTGTAACTTCACCATAAGTGTCATCACTCCCTTCTCCTGGAATAAAACCATCTATATTATTAACAATAGCTATTAAATCTTGATGTAGAGATAATAAATCATTAGAGTCAGTTTGAAGGGCCTTAATTGCGTCTACAAGTTCAGTTAAATTTTGAAATCCTGGATCTCCACCTATAGTTTCATCTAAATCAACAATTGCTTCAATAGCACTCTCTAAAGCTTGTATTTGATCGTTTATATTTGACTCTAAAGATACGTCAGAAAAAGACGCTTCATTTAAAGAAGTAATTAAACCACCCACTAGAGTTACCATCTCACTAGTATCGAATGAGTTGTAAGCTTCAATCAAATTACTTACACTTGCAGAGGCTGTCTCTCCAAACGTTACAGTATTTAACTCGCTTATATTATTCTGAATAATTTCTAATTCATCTTCAGCAGTATTAAGTTGACTATTTAAATCATTAATATAACTAATGGTATCAGAACTTACTTGCTCAAGAATAAAATCATCTAAAAGAACTAATCTGTCGTTAGAAGAATTATTTCCACTTCCTAATCTTATTGCAAAATGATCTGTATGTGAATAATAAAATAGATCTATATCATCTCCAGTATTAACCCCCAATTGCTGCCAACCATCATCTGGAATATTATTAGCTAAACTATAATCAGATATTCCCTTAAAATAAGATATAACACTAACAACTTCTGATGTATTGTCGGAAGACTTTACAGAACCTACTACTTTAAATCTTAATCTATAATAATCACCTGAACTTATACCAATATTTAAACCATCTGTAGCATCATAAGCCGCAACAGCTGTTATATTAGTAGATGAAGCATTAGGTTTTCTCTCTAATTGTAATCTACCAAGGTTTATATTAATATTTTCTTCAAGATTATTAGGGAGAGCATCAGCACCAATTGTTGTGCTATTCTCGTAAAGTATCCATCCTTTACTACCATCTAATAGAGAAGCTTGAGAAGTTACAACAAAACCGCTATTAGCTCCAAAAAGATTAAGGCCTACAGTAGCATTGTCTACAGTATCTTGTAACTGAATCGCCTGAAAAAGAATATCTTGTACTGCATTTTCATATGCTGTAATATCATTTATATAACTTAGTATGTCACCCTCTAAGGTACTAACTTCACCTTCTAAATTACTAATTGAATTTAAATCCGAATTTATATTAGCAATTAACCCAGCTAAAGTTTCGTCATTTGATTCAATGACAGTGTTTAAGTCTGATAAGTCACTATTTATTGTAAGGTAGCTAGATATAGCGTCCGCAGAACTTAAAGCAAGAGCATCATTTAAAGAGTTTATAGTAGAGTTGTACTCTGTAGTTAAATCACTAAGTTGAGAATTGAGACCATCTATAGTGTTATTTAATTCATTAATTATTTGCTCTTGATTTTCGTCAGCAACAATTATGTTATCATAACTCTGTCCATACTGAGTAGTTTGATGAAGGTTTACACTAACACCACTAAACCACTCTAAATCTCTTACAGACGTACCTTGCTGATACTGATCTATAACAGTCTCTAGGTCAGTACCAAAAACTAAATCAAAAGTATAAGAGGCTCTAAAAGCAACTACAAGCTCACTTTCAGGTTCTTGATATTGTTTTATTGACACTCCAGACAACACTATAGTGTCTTGCTCTGCAAAATTACTTTTTATAGCTAACTTAAAAGATTCATTGTTTTCTTGTGCTTCAAACTGAAAAGAAAAACTACTGTCAGTAGAAGTTATTACAGGGCTAGTGTTTTTTCCATCTTTAGTTTGGAAAATAATAGAGTTTCCTGAAGATGAAAAGGTAGATATGTTTGCCTCTATCCTATAAGTCTCACCTTTAACAAGACCACCTGATGGAACAGGGAAGAATAACTCTTTATCAAAATCTGCACGAGCAGAACTTATTATAGTTATAGTATTGTTATTTATAGAGGTGTTAGTGTTAGAGTCAATAAAGTTTCGGCTAGACCCGCCATAATCAAAACTAGAGAAAGAGTTGTAAGACTCTAAAACTTTAAAGCTGCTAGCAGAAGCTGTAGCACTAAGGTTAGATCTTCTAAAAACTCCCAACTCAGTGTTAGCGTTAAAGCCAGTTGCTACGTTTTGATTTGCAGTAGATATAGTGTGAGTTGTAGCAGATGAAGAGCCAGGAACAATTATTTGAGTGCTAAAGGGTATACTAAGCTTTTCATGAAGTGAAGCAGCTATTTCAGTTCTATCGCCATCAAACTCAAAAGGATCTCCACTATTGAAATCACTTTCAAAATCATCAAACACACTTTGAGCAAATGGTATAGCTTGAACAGTGCCATTCTCATTTGTAACAACACTAAACATCTTAAACTCGTTTAGAGGATCTTGAGGTGTCTCAGGGTTTATACCACTTATTGTCATTAAGACCTCTGTTATGGTAGCGTTACCACCAAAAACATTTATGTCCCCTATAGGGTTACCATTATCATCCTCAGCGATATTTTCATCAGCACCAACAATTACTTCAGTTGTTACTATTTCAAATCCAGCGACTATTTTTAGAAAAGCACCATTAGGTGGTTCAAATGAAATGTCTAGATCTCCGTATAGATTACCACTAAGATTCTCAAGAAGAGTTCCGTCAGACTGAGATGAAAATACAGTCTCACTCCAAAGGTCCCCTTGAGCAATATGAGCTGCTAGAATTGTAGATTGTGATGGATTATCTAACACACCTTGATTAGGTCTAAGGCAATCAATGTTAAAATCTACATTTGGAACATTCGATATTATTCTTAAAACTAAATACGTAAAATCATCAAGATCTGCATCAAGGTACATACCTTCTAACTCTGTTAAAGCATTTGACTGGTAATCATTAGGGCCACCCTCAAAAAAGTAAATCTCTGATCTACCTGTTATAGATACATCTTGAGAGGAAGAGGTGCTATTGGCAATAAGGGGTATGTCTTGACTATGAGTACCATCAATAGGATTAAAATTTTCATGTAAAAATGTTGGAACAGTTAATCCATTAAGTTGACCAAACGTAAAAAGACCCAAATTATTTGAAGATGTAAACATTGTAGATAGGTTCCCAGAAGGATCTTTGTTAAGCAATATTAGTTGCAAAGTATTATAATCCTTACCTTCAAAAAGAATATCTCTATGATGAAAAATTTGCTCCTCTGTAGTTACTACAGGCTCAATAACATGCTCATCTAGTATTTCTACTACAGTCTCCGACTCGTCTATAAAGTTATAGTTAGTCTCTTGAGTTCCTTCTATGTTTTCAACAGACCCTGAAGTACCATCAGACGAAGCAATATTCCTAATGTTTTTTGCGTCTCTATAATCACCTTGTTTAATAAGGCGTGGTTCAGAATCTTTATCCATCCCACCCGTAAATACTCTCTTATCTTGTGCCATTATAAATTATATCTTAGGAGATTGCTTAAATGCTTTTCTAGAGGTTTGCATAGCAGCCTCTTTATTAAAGTTCATCATTCTAGCTCTAGCTAATCTTTTCTCGTTGTAGTAAGCTCTTTTAGCCATTTGTTTTTCGTTGGCTGGAATGCCACGTTTTCTTTGAATGTACTTATAGTATATATAACATCGTAAAGCCTCTTCACAAAACTTATGTACCTTAGGGTCGCTACCAACAACCCCTAACTGAACTAGCTTATGACTTTTTAAAACTTTTACAGTAACAGTATCACTATCAATAGTAATAGTCTGGCTAAAGTTAAAATTAGACAGTTCTAATCTTCTAGGTATAGCAGTTATATCCCTGTAAGTTAAGTTTACAAAAGCTGAGTTAGAACCAAGCTCTTGAGATGCTGTTATTTTAGAATTATAAGGTCCTACATTGTCACTAGGATAACCATTATTTATAAGACTAGTAAACTTTTGTGCTACAGTAGCAGCGTTATCATTTGGAGTAATTTTTATACCTGTGTTAAATCCTCCTGCAGATGTAGTTACATTATTTGCTGTATTAAATGAAAAAAATTGAAAAGAAGCACTTGAATCTGGCTTTGGTATTTCTAAAAGAGAACCTGGAACAATTTTATCTGCAGCAGAACCAGTAGCTGTATTAAACTCAAGTCTTATAATATGATCCCTTGGTTGAGTGGATCCTATACCGTCAGATATGTACTCCATAAACACTGTTTTACCAGCAACGTCTGAAGAGAAGTTTATACTGTTATCGTTTCTATTTAACCTGTAATACCCTAAAGTATTGTTTCCACCGCCCACGCCAAACTTTCTACCAACATCTGTATGGTAGTAAGGGTTGTTCTCGTCAAAGTTATTATCACCAATCTGAGAGGTTACAATAGCATCTAAAGATAAATCAGATTTATATCCTAAAGATACAAAACTATCTTCGTGACTACTTTTATAACCAATTCTCATTAGTTTAACAAAATCAGAGGGTAGATCACATTTAAGGGTTGTAGAGACTACAAACATCTCTGCTGTTTTAACCTCTTGCTCTGCGTCAAACTTAAGCTCTCTTAAGCCTTGAAGTGCTAACAACCTTAACTGATAAATTTGAGCCTCGTTATCGTAAGAGGTGTCATCCATCAGTAGTTGAATGTCGTTTATAACTTCATCTATACTTGTGTAATCTATTGCCATAATTAACTATCTGCTTTTAATTCGTTAGCCTGTGCGTACTGAACAACCTCTGCCTCTCTTATACTAACACCTAAATATTCTAATATTTTTACTACGAGCTCTCCATGACATCTACTAGATATTTTAAACCCAACAGACTGAGATACATCGTAAACAGGTTTACCCGATATAGTAACGTAGTTCCATGTAGGGTTACCATCGTAGTAGTAGCAATAGACAACAACTGTTAATCCATCTGAAGGGAAAACGTTAATTATCTTTTGTGTGCCTCCACCAGAAACTAAAGCTACAGGATACTGAGCAGAAGGCTTTACCAAGCTACTTCTCATTATTTGATTTACATCCTTAGGTTCTACTATGTCTACAGGAATGTTTGAACTTAAATTAAAGTCACTAGAAGGGTTAGAAAATATTGACTCTACATAGTCACAAGTTATACTAACACCACCAAAATTTGAACCATAGCTCTGATTACCAGAAGATGATAAAGATTTCCTTACAAAAAAATTAATTATATCTTGTTTTGCTAACTCTGGAGATAAGGTTTCTCCGTAAATTCCTTGAACTTTTTTAGTTGGGGACTTCTCTTTTATCAGAGAAAGTCTTTTATTGTATAGCTCTAACTCAGCCTGTTTTGCTAGTAAGTTAAATTCAGAAGGTGCTATAAAGCCTCTCTGTTCTTTATTAGCAAAGGTTTGTACGAGTCTGTATACTTCATCAATCGTCATTATTGTATATTTTATTCCCTAGCAAAAATACAAAATAAATCGAGATAATAAAAAAAGGGGACCGCTAAGTCCCCTACATTATTATATATTACATTAACTTATTATCCGTTAATAGCTTTTAGCCTACGCTCTATCTCAGCATATATCTGCTCTCCCTCACCTTCAGAACAGAAGTCTACCATTCTCTCGATAGGCTTAACTCCAATTGCAGGGACGCAGATAGTGTTACCTGAAGATACCCAAGTTACACCTGTCTTCTTCATAGAGATAATACCTGACTCTTGAGCCATTAATAAAAGTTGCTTCATCTCTGTACGAGGGTCATTCATACCTGCTAAGAAAGCTGTAGGATTCTTCTCTGCTTGGATCTTCATATCCCAACGAATCTCATCTACACTCTTGTTAGTATTAACACCTAATACTTTAGCGTACCCTACAAGCTCGTTTAAAGGCATTTTAAGAGCACTTTGAACAGCATCCATAACATCAGCCACCTGAGCTATCTTATCTTGTGCAGACTTCTGATCATCCTTTATAGTAAATAATATGCTTTTAGATTTTATTCTATGAGGGTTACTACCGTTAGCGTTACAAGTGTCTAAGTAATTTTTAAGGGTAGGGTTAGTGTGATCTACAAAAAGAAAACCATTATTAAAAGCGATAGGTTCTCTCATTTTAGCTGTTTCTGGGTGGTCTTCTACAAATATAGACGGTTCTCCAGGAACGTATCTTATTTTTCTATTTTCACCAGTCTCAGGGTCAAATATAATATCCTCAGCTTTTAGTAAAGATACAATAGGGTATTGAGGCATTCCATTTCT
>Ga0209337_1001045_pt1 | contig 21470 bp, 29 predicted proteins | sample LinPmetageLP53_FD_184044 | JGI IMG/M metagenome (GOLD analysis project Ga0209337, IMG submission 184044) | Marine viral communities from the Pacific Ocean - LP-53 (SPAdes) (version 2) | ecosystem: Environmental > Aquatic > Marine > Oceanic | place: Pacific Ocean | collected 2010-02-08 | reverse complement strand
TTAGGTTTTTGTTTGGTAAATTACCACTGTTGCAAAAATCAGCCAATGGATGAATTACATCTTTGTCCCAGGTTACAGTTGTATCTCTGTAGGGTCTATATAGGTTTTTTATGTTAGCTTCTGTGTGTTCTCTGCCTGCATTTAGATATGCAGAATATATTTGATTGATATTCATTACTTGTTTTCCTTTTCTTTGTTAAGCATCTATTGATGCTGTTTGTAGTTGCCATGTATTTCTCCAATTCAATATAAACTATATTATAGTATAGAACATTGAAAAAGTCAAGTCTTTCAATGCTTCTCTTATATTTAGTCATAATTTTTTTAAAAGCAGGTTTAGAGGGTTCAAAACCGCGGTTTTGGTCAAAGAAAAAGCCTAGCTGTTTCCAACTAGACTTTTACCATACCATGTGTTAATTTTTTTGATCTAAGGATGTAGGATGAAACAAAGGTTTGTAGTAAGTATATCAATTTTTGGAGAAATCACAATGCTTGTTCTAACAAAGAGATACTACCATGCTATGAGCTGTATAAGAAATGAAAGGATATCATTAAACAAAGTGGTAGTATACTGTTCCATCCTACACTATTATTTATGACAGAGTAAAATTGAACTTTTTGAGAACTTGTTTTTGATGTTCTATTTCTGGATCAAAACCTACATTATCATCTGTAGGACTTTTAAACAGTTTATAATCCCATCTAACAGGATAACCCATTTGTGATCTATTGTTTAATCTTGTATTTGCATTGTATATAACCCATCTGCACACAGGATCATGTTCTTTAATCCACTCTAAATTATCTCTGTAAACATTGCTCATAAAGATCCATTGTTGATCTATTTTGACTAGATGATGATTTGCCAATACATATTCTGGATTGTCTGGTAGATGTTTGGGTCTTTTGTTTAGTACTGCAACAACCTTTACCCGTCTGTCTAGTGGATAAACCATTTGTAACTTTTTTAATAAGTTGGGTAATGCTTTTTCTGTTTTAATCATTTTTGTTAAACTTGGATACTTGATTCATATACTTGTGCCTGGAAATCTATTGTGTCATCCTCATTTAATGTTGCTGATAATATTCTAAACTTTTTACTGCTGAAACCTAAATCTGTGTGTGTTATATCTATTACATCACCTGCACTTACATCTATTGTAGAGTGTGGTGCTTTAAAACTGATTACTGTTTGATGTCTGCTATCATTCATCAAGTAATCTGCAAGTTGATCTGCTTGTCCTTCAGTAGTAATAAGTGTGTTGCTTGTTCTACCAACAAGTTCTGTGTTGTTGTCTTCTCCCAGATATGTTGGTGATGGAACTATCTCTACATCATCATTAAAGTCATTTGCTTTGTTGCCATAAGTTACTTCAAACTTGTTGAACTTAACACTCTTGGGTGGTAATTGTATGTCTATATCACCTATAATTGTATCTCTTGTAAAACTAAATGTTGAACTTTCATTTTGTGCTCTGTGTTTTAGTTTGTATTTGCCCTTGTCATATATCAACATAGCATTGCACATTTCTAGTATTTCTTCTACATTGTTAAACATTGTTTGGTCTGTGTTTAAAAATCCATTTACTTTAAATCTTGGTGTTTCAGTAGCCGGACTACTTGCACTTGAGTTAAAATAATCTCTTGCCGCATTAAAACTAGCAAAATCAATATCTGAATCAGCTAGTCCTTTTCCATATCTGCTGTTTGTCAAATAATCTAACATAACATCTGCAGGGTTTTGGTCTGGTGCAGAAAGTAAACTACCACTTGGTGGGTTCTGTGCCATACTTCTAATCTTCTTGCCATTAAATTCTACTGTAACTTCTGGTACTGCACCATTGTAATCTGCATCCACAGGCAGTTTAAGTGCCATATATGCTAATCCTGATAGTGTTCTTGTGCTTGTCCAAACACTACTACCTATGCTGGTTTGCATTGTTGTATCTACTGACTGTGTGTCTGATCCAGGATAGAAAGCAATATAATGACTTCCATATTTGGTTGTTTCATAGTTTGCAAGTTCTAAACCACCACTGCCTAGTGTGTTTGTAGTTCCACTACCTCTATCAGATACATTATCACCTGAACTATGCCATATAAGTGTATCATTGAAAAATACTTTCATTGGCACTCCTACTTCACCTTCACAAATTATCAATACCATGTTTAGAACATTTGTTCCATCTGCATTTCCACTTGTAGCTTCATTACCTTTTGTAGTACCAACAAATGCTCTAGTTCCACCTATTCTTCTTCTGCCATATATTACAGGAATAGGATCATTACTGCTGTTTTTGTTTACAACTATACCACTGTTTTGATTAGCTCCACCACTAGCAAATCTCTTTGATTCTTTCTTAGCAAAGACTTTACTTACAACAAATTGAACTGCTAATTTTACAAAAAAGCTAACTGGATCTATGCCCATTTTATCTTCTCCAAATTTCTATTTGATCTTTGGGAAAACTTTTAGGATCTACCCTAACCAAATTTTTACCTTCTTCAAATGTGTATGCAACACCAAAAAAGTAGATGTATACAACACTCCAATATTTGTGTTTCATTAGTATAAAGTCACCTTCTTTTTTTGTTTTAACCTGTTTATAACCATTTGTTTTTAACCAAGTTTCTGCACCTACATATTCTTTTGCAAATTGTATTCTAGTTCTATTGTTATGATACTGTCCTTTTATATTGTCCAGTTTGTTTGTTCCATATCTTAAATCATGCCATTCAACTGCAAGTGTATTGCAATCATTAACACTCAATTCAAATGGTCTATGTCTTTTTATTGCTAGAAACTTTCCTAGTTTATCTAAATCATTTTGTATCATTTCCAAATAACCTCCTTGATAACTTCTTTGCAGTTATCTAATCCTGTATCATTGTTACCAGCCTGAGGTGCTGTGAACTTGTCTCTTTGACTTCTTGTATTTGTTCTTCTACCATTTATATCACTGAATCTAATCCATTGACTGCTTGTTTCTAGTGTTACACTAGTGGTTCCACTTGGTTGATAGTTTATAACTGCACTATCAATATAACCTTTAAATACTTCAAATGTTCCACTTGTAATAGAAGTACCTTGATCAAAATAGCTTCTGAATATTGTTACAGGTCTGTCTACATATTTTAAACTTTGAACTGTTTGTATAAAAGGTGGGTCCATGTCACCATTAGCAATATCATATATACCGCCAACAGTTATGCTTAACTTAGGTACTTGAAATTCAATGTTAGTTTCTATTGCACCCAAACTCAATGCCGCACCTGCACTCTTGTATGTGTCACCATCATAGGTTACATCAAAAGGTGCATTTGTAACATGAAAAGCTGTAGGACTAGTTTCAATCTTAATTAGTTCATAGTAGGCAGTTGTTTGCCTAGCTTTCATTTCTGCTATAGTAGGCATTATTTAAACTGATCCAAGTCAAAGTTAACAGTTACATAGTATAACTCTTGTTCATCTACATTGTATTCAAATTCATCTTGAGCCAGTGTTACTATTGCATGACTTGGATTTTTGTAAAACTTTGTGCCAAAATCTAATTGTGTATTTGTAGGATGTGATATTCTAAATTTTACTTCACCAAAGTTGTTTGCATCATGTCCACTTACAACCATTGCCAAATTTCCATTGTCATTAAAGATAATAAAATGTTCACCATCTTTGAGTGCATCTGTTTGATTTTGTTCAAATCCACCTACTGTAAATACACTCTGTCCAACAAGTTGATCTGCAAGTTTTGTAACATTGATAAATTCTGAACTTACAGCACCGCTACCATCTGACATCAAAATAAAATTACTACCATCATATTTCAATGGAAAGTAAAAAGGTTGACTTTGACCTTGTGCGGCCAAAACACACTTTTGTATTTTTCTAAAATCATCTACACCCATTGGTGCATATTCAACTTGTAATTTATATTTTACAAACTGACTGCTTCTTACAAACTTTCTACCACTTTGTGTTATGTTTGTTGTGCTAGGTTGAACATAAGTTACTGTTGCTCTAGCAGGAACTATATCAGTTGGAAATGCTTTATCATTTGTATTTCCTGAAGGAAATGCAGGATCAACCCAATAATCATCTGTGTCAAATGTTTCATCTGTTTCAACTGTACTAGGTGTTCTAGGTGCATATGTATCTGCCGCATCATCTATAGGTAATACTACATCATTAGCATTGTCCCATACACCACCAACTTTATCATTAATTGTTCCTAGTGTTCCATAACCTGTTAGGCGTCCTGTGCCATCTACATTTATAGCTATTGTAGGTGTTTTGTCAGTTGTTAAACTTTGACTAGTTCCTGGTGTGCCACCATCAGCTGTTTCATAATATGTTCCACTGAATCTTGCACCAAATGCTGTAACATTACTTGTATTTTGAAATTCATATTTTTTATTACCTGGGCCTAATATATCTGTTTTGCCACTTATAAAATGTTTGTTTACTGTTACTGTTCCGCCTAATCTTTTTGCTACACCAGTTGATACAGTAGTATTTGGTGCTACCATAAAGCAGGCTTGTCCACCAGTTGGCCTAGCTTGTGCAGGGTCAATAATTTTAATTGTTACTGTTGCACTTGCACCATTTGCTATAACTCTTGCACCATTGTAAGCTGTGGCCATGTTGTTTAATTGTTTAGTAATTGTTATAAGGTCATCACCACTACCACCATCATTATCATAGGCTACAAACCATAAATCATCAAAATCATCACTGGTTGGTATGTTTACACCAGCACCACTACTACTGCCTAAGTCAGTTCCGCCACTTACTGTAACTCTTGCTAAACCAAATCCCATTGAACCAGCTTCATGTGCTATAGCAGTTCTTAAGGTAGCAACGGTTGCTTCAGTGCCACCACCAAAACTAAATCCATTATCACCTAAATTACCACTACCTATGGCTATGTTATTTGTCATAATTTGAGTTACAGGACTACCTGTGCTGTTACTAAATGTTTTTGTAAATGATGCACTATAAGTTTCTGTGTGTGTTGGAACAGCACTTTTACCTGTGTTTGTAAACAACTCTAATGTTTTAATACCTACACTTGAATTAGTAGTTAATGCACTTTTTGTTCCAAAAAGATCTTGTTGAGTTACAATGCTTGTTGTTCTATCACTTCCACCACCAGCACCACCACCGGCACCAGTTTGATTAAAAGGATTGCCACCTGTTGTTCCATCTGTTTCTACAAAAGATAATCTAGCTGGTGTGCTATCATCATAAGCACTAAATGGATCAGTTGGTGCAGTTTTATCACTATTCAAAGCAAATATAGCTCTCATTCCAGTTGCTTTTCTAATAAAAACAGCCTTTTCTCTTGTTTCTGTAGTTAGAAGACCATTTGCATAAGGTGTAGCAGGTCCACTACCTGTAAATAATTTTATATTGTTATTGTCTAGTTTATCTATAAAGAAAGCTGTTTGACTAGCACCACTTGGGTCTACAGTAACATCAACTTGATCATTATCACTAAAGTGTGTTGCTGTGTTGTGAACCAATTGCCAAACAGGATTACCACTGCTATCAACTTGACCTTGTTTGGTAGTAACTGTTACATTGTATGTACTTTTATCAAATACTGTCAAAGGGTTTCTATAGAAATCATATATACTTAAATTTGTTCCAAACCTGTCATCATTAAAATAGTTTATAAACTTACTGGCATTTTCTAATCTAGTATTGTTTGATGTTGAACCCCAATAAGTTATTGGAAAGGCTTTGTATTCACCACTTACCATAGCTAAAAACTTACCTACCATACCTGAAGTAGCCAAATAAGCTGTTCCACTTCCTGCAGGTGTTGTGCTGTTTGCTGTAAAAAATAATCCTACAGTATTACTAGCCGCACCTATTGCTGTAAAGTCTGTTGTGCCAATTGCCTTAATAAAATATTTTTGTCCACTTTCTATTTGTGTTGCATTTACTGTTGCCGCATAGTAAGTTGGGTTTATATAGCCTGTGGCGCTATTACTTGGATATGTAAATAAATTCTTCATTATGCTATACCTGGTTTCCCTCTCCTGTTATAGGCATTTTGTATTATGCCTTCAATTGAACCTTTGTTATCTAATAAGAACTGTGTTCCTGTTTGTGTATCAATTGCATTAATATTTATTGTCACTGCTCCGCCCATTCCACTCATAGGTGTTATGTTTGCAGGACCTGATATAAGTTCTGGGCCATTTTCTCCTACTAGACCTATTTGACCTGTGCCCAAGTAACCACCATCTGCAAAGAAGCCTCCAAAGAAACTACCAATGCCACTAACAGCACTACCAAGAAGACTGCCAATGCCGCCTCCTCCGCCACCGCCAAAGAGACCACCTAGCATTCCGCCAATGCCGCCTCCTCCGCCACCGCCAAAGATGCTACCAAAGATATTTGAAATACCACTGCCACCTCTGAGTGCATCATTAATCAATGATGTCATTGTGTTAGCAAAGAAACCTTGGAAGTCTGATAATGAAAGTTTACCATCACTTAATGCATTACTTAAACTACTACCAAAGTCATTTTCTATTGTATTACCTAAATTGTTAAAGTCATTTGTTACTGATGTTGTTGCTGTTGAACTTGCTGTTTGCATACCTGTTGACATTCTGTTGAATTCACTAAGAACACCATTAACCATATCAGGTACAATTGATCCACCAACAATAGTATGAAACATACTATTGAAACTGTCAACTACACCATCTTTAAGAGCGCCAGCTTTGTTTACAACTCCATCTTTCATACTAGTAAAAGATCCAACTACACCATCTTTTAGTTCTCTTGCTTTATCACCAATAGCTGATAGTCCATCAACTACCTTTGTAAAGAAGCCAACTAGTTTTTCTATAATAGTTTGAATGCCCTCAAAAGCCGCCTTTAAAGCGGGTATAGCCGCCTCTACAAGCGGAGTTACTGCTTCAGCTACATTGCCTAGTACTGTAAACAATGCCTTCATAAATGGCACTATAACTTCACTTAAAACTGTTCCTATTAAACTGAATACTGGTTGTAATGCTTGAAAGGCTGTTTTAACACCTTCAATGAATGCTGGCATTTTAGCCAATACATTTTCTGCAAGATCTACTAGCATTGGTAAGAGAGGTGTTATAGCATCAGTCATTAACTGACCCATTGCCATTTGTAATCTTCCTACAGTATCATTGAATTTCTCTGCATTCTCTCCTGCATCAAGACTAACAATGTTTGAATTTGCTTCTACATCTGATAGTGTTGATTCTAAAGCTTCTGCACTTGTGTTTAAACTTGCAAATTGTTGTTGAATAAGAGGACCAGCTCTACCACCAACTACTTTTGCAAAATCTTCTGTTGTAATTTTACCTGCATTTAAAGCATTGATCATTTCTTTAAGTAGATCAGGACCAGTTTTTAAATTGCCATTCATGTCTAATAAACTGTCACCCAGTTTATCTGTTATCTTAGCAAATGATTTTTGTCCTTCAGTACCTGCTTTCAATCTACTTGTAGTTTGAAGCATTGCTCTTTCAAAAGTAGCGGCATCAATACCTGCCTCTGACATTGCTGTGCCTAATACTTGGAAACCTTTAAAGGCTTCTTCACTACTAGCGGCACCTGCCATTCTTGCACTCTTGGCTAGATTATCAAAACTATCAATTGTCTCTTTTACTTTACTGGCTACACCAAATGCGGCCAAAGCACCACCCGCGGCAATAAGAGCCGTTTTAACTTTACCTGCACTAAGACTTAATCCACCTAGTCCTTTGTTTATATTACCAATAGGACCTTTGGTGTTGTCTTCTGCATTAATTTTAATTTTATAATCTGCCATTATGTCCTTCTTCTAGCCTTACTTTGAGCTTTCTTTTGTTGTCTCATCTGGTATTCATAATATTTAACCCAACCTTTGAGTTCCAATATGCTGACATTATGCATCACCCAAGATACAGTCTGTCCTAAACTCTCAGCTAGTTTAAACAAGAACAGAATATCTGTATCTTGACTTAGTTTCCCAATTCTGCTTCTGCTTTACCTACACCTGTATTCATTTCTGTTACAACTCTAGTTAAAACATCTGGGTCAACTTCATGTTTAATAATTATTCTCTCACCAGCTTGAAATATTGACTTACCTTCACTGTCTTTGGCTCTCACAATAAGTGTTTCAATCAATGCATCTACCAATTGACCTTTGTTGTGAAATTCTAAAACCTTAGCCTGCTCTGCAAGTGTGAATGCAGGTCTGTAATAAATTGTAGTTTCCCATTCAGGAACTTCAATACTTTTTAAGCCACTTGAAAGTGCTTCTTTAAAATGACTTGTTGCTTTATTTAAAACTTTGTTTTTCATCATTATCTTTTCCTTGTTTTTCTAAGAGCAGGTTCAACTATTCCTGTGGGAGCTTGTCTACTACTGCCATCATCTAATACTCCAATATATGGAACATTGTTTTGTGCTATAGGGATGTTTCCACCTTTACCTATACTACTTTTCTTAAATGTATTGTTCCAACCATTACGGGCTCTACCTGTTCTGATTGGAGTTGTTTGTTTTAGTGTAACAATATAATCTTTAACAAATTTGGATAGATCAGTGTTGATCTCAGTAGACAATTCTCTTATTGTTTTTCTTGCATCACTCACTAACCTATCCTCCTTTGATTAAGCTAAATTGTTATCAACTGTTAGAGTGCCTGTTCCTTGAAAAGAAACACTTGCTCTCATTACATCTTCTAGGTCTTGTGTATACTCAATACCAGTAATGATAACATCACCTGATAATTTCATATCTGTGTCACTTGCTAGTGGATAACAGAAAATTGTTCCTGTTTGCCCTATAGTAACTATAGTATCTACTGAACCAGAGTCTGCTGAATCAGTCCATACTACATCAGCTGTACCTTCCCAAGATTTTAATCCTGGAGTAAAAGATCTAAAAGTATCTCCCATTGCTGATGTTTCAATTGCATTAGCTTCAGAAGATAGTGACCAATTGGTAATTTCAGTTACATTTGTACCTGTTGATGCACCTGTTGCGCCGTTGAAGTGGAGTGCTCCACCTTGTCCTGCATATGTTGCCATAATTATACCTCTCTTTAGATATCATAATGATATTCTATGCTGAATATCATTCTACAACTAGCATAAGGTTCTGATTCACCTATTTGAACTAGTTCTATTGTTGTTAAACTACAATCCTTTGCAGTCCCACCTAGAGTTTTATCCAAAGCCAAATGGCTTTCAATAGCATCCACTACTAGATTTCTTTGTTTGTCTCTTTGTGTACCACCAACAACAACCACACAATCAATTTCCATCATACTTCTTCTGGTTCTTATTGCGCCCATTGTTAGGTTTTCTCTGTCTTCACTGACAGTTTCAACATAAACAGCAGGAAATGCTGTCTTTGGTAATTCAGAAACAATAATTGGATCTCTTTGAACAACACCAAGTTTAATTGTGTTCATAGATTTCAAAGTAGAAACAAACTCACTAACTATACTCTCTCTAGACATTATCTGTATAACCTATCTTGTCTAATTCTATCAACTTCAGTATCAGGATCAACTGATCCACTTCCGTCTTTATCATAATCAATACCTAAACCAAATTGCATATCAAATTCTTCATTGAATCTTTCTTTGTAAAAAGTAAGTTGTTCTCTAAAGGGATCACCTTCTGGTCTAAATGTTGAAAGTTTAGGTAGTATATAACCATATAATGCTTTATATACTGTAGATTTTGTCCATTGAGATGCTGTTAGCCTTGCACTATTGAAATCACTTGGCTTTTCATATCTGTTCCAATATTTTATTCTGATCATACTGATTACATCAGTTTCAGCCAATGCTAATTCTGATGACCAGTCATCTACACCCTGATCAAAGACTTCAGGTGCAAAAGTGTGTAAGTTTTCATTTGTTGCAAATGCCATTATAAATCTCCATTAGTGTTAGAGGGCTTAATGCCCTCTAACTATTATTATTGATTAGACATCAATTAGTCTAACAGATCTTGAGTTATCAATCATTGCCGCTTTTGCATGAATTGATGCTACAACATCATTACCAACTGCCGCCGCTCTTCTAGCAATTTCAATGTCAACATTTTTTTGCATAGCAATTCTCATTGCATCTTGTCCAAAAATGTAACCTGCTGTGCCAGATGCTGTAATATTTGAGCTAACAAATATTTGAACGCCTGCTAAATTTCCAATAAAGCCATTTCTCATTGCTTCATTTTGGAAATCACCACCTGCAAATGCTTGTGTTCCAATTGATTTTAGAACTGTGTTGGCTTCATTAGGAGTAATTACTGAGTAAAGTTGTCCTGCCTCACCATTGTTTCTAATTTGGTTCACTGCATTAAAGAATTTATCAATTGATAGTGGAACAGAGTCCGCTGAATCAGTTGATGTATCTAATGCCGCATATACTGCTTTATCAAATGCAGTTGCTACTGATCTACCTAATAATCTACCAATTTCATTTGGATCAATATTACCTAGATCTCTAACTACAGCTCTTGCCGCTATTAATTCACAAACAATGTTGTTTTTAGTGTCAGAGATTGTCTGAGCATCTAAATCAACACCTGTTGCCGCTTCTGAGCTAACAGTTTGTGCTGTTACTTTTGCTAATTCAGGAACTTGTAATAGTCCTGAAGGAGCGTTTACTACTGGAACCATGTTTCCACCTAAAAATAGTGATGATTCCTCTGCCGCAAATACAGTAGCGGCTAATACTGGTACACTTAATGCATCTACATCAAGTGAACTTACATATTTTCCATTTGCCATTTTCTTTTCTCCTAGTTAAGAATGACTATACTAAACCCTTTTGCCTCATGTCTTTGTATTTTTGACGGTGCTCTGGGTTCCGCATATCTAGTTTTGAAAGATCAAATTTCTCACTTGATCTAGTGTCAGTGTTTCCGGTAGACCCTGCACCACTAGGTCCAGCAACTTTAAAGTAACTGTGTTCATTTAAGAACTCTTCAACCAATGTGCCTACTGATAAAGCATCACCTTTGTCATCAAATCTAGCATTGCCTTCATTGTCAACTACAGTAACAGTACCTTCATCTGTCATCTTGATGTTGTTTCTTAATAGTGTAGCTACATGAGCTGGGTTCACTGCCTTAGCATTTGAACTTGCACTAATAAGAGCGCCATCTACTTTGATCTTTTCTAATTCAGATCTAAGTTGGCCAACTTCTTTTGCACTTTGTTGTTTAGTTTTTTGCAAAACTTTATCAAACTCTTGCCTTTTTATAAGTTGCTCTTCCTCAATTTGTGTTTTTAAACTTTTTAATTCATTATACTCATTTAAATTCACATCTGCATACTTTTTAGTAGCCTGAGAAAGCCTTTTTTGAAGAATTCCATCAAGTTCATCTTGAGTAAAAGTCTTCTCCTTAACCTGGCTGTCATCACTACCAGCTTCTGTAGAGCCAGTGTCTACTTTGCTGTTTTCAACTATGGCGTTTTCAGTTTCCATATCAACATTTCTCCTTTGTTATTGTGGGTAACAAATACCTTATTCACTTTGTGTGAAATAACTTTGTATCTCTGGATGTAACTCCAGAATTTGTTCATTGCTCAAACCCTGATCCATCATTTCTCTAATATGAGAAACCATGTCTTGAGGACTCATCATAGGTGGATGTGTCATTTGCTCATCTACCATTGCCTGGGTTGACTCCTGAACTAACTGTTCTTGTATTGACATAGTAGATTGAATTTGATTCCTTACAGTTTCATCTTCAATCAACATATTAGCTATCATTTTTTGCATTTGTATTTTAAATTCATCATTTTGAACTGTATCAATTGCTTTTTTGTATAGCTCTAAGTCACTATGTTCATCTCTTATGTCAAATGTCTCAGCATATTCAATACTGAAATCTTGTGGTTGATCTATATTCATCCAAGTGAACCAAAGCTTCCAAATCTTTTGCTCTGTTTCATGTAATGCATGACTTATATCAACTAATTTTGTAGATAATAATTGTCTTTCTGTTTGTAAGGCTGTACCTGACATAGGACTGCCTCTCATAATTTGAACTGCACTTGTGTGAGTCATTCTATGAATACTTTGAACAATTTTATCAATACTTTTTAGTATTCCATCAATACTAGAACCTGCTGGTTGTAACAAATAAGGTTTCAACCCTGGTTCCATATCTTCTTGTACTGTAATAATTGAACCTGCACCAGCACTTGCTTGTGTGCTAGGTGTTTTAACTAAACTAGGGTGTCCACTAATTCTAATATTTTGTTCTAGTTCACTTAATAAATTATAAATGTATTTTTGATTGTAAGCTGTATCATTAACTAAACTAAATCCAATACCATGTGTTGGACTTGGTAGTGGTGCATAGTTTATAAATGGTATCATGCCCAATGGATTTACATATTCTAATTGTTCTGTAACATCACCATAATCACCATGCTCATCTTTTACAACTGTGTATTTGTAAATTTGATCTTTTGACCATTCAGCAATTTGTATCATATGTTTATCTTCAAACTCAATTACTTTGATGTAGTCAAGTTCCATCTTGCCTGATATTGCTCTTCTATAATGCCAATCTAGTACATTCTGTGGTGTATAAGCGGCGCAGTATGCCTTTATACCCATTGCTTCTTGTTCTGCTTGTGTTGTTACTGCATAATCTGGTTTATCTACTAATACCCACATATTTCCCAATACCATTGCCATGTCATTTACTTGTTTCATAAATGTATCAAAGCTAGTGCCATTGTTATCAATATCATGAACAAAGTTCATAACTTGTGGATTCATTACTAGATTGCCTAGTGTTCTTTTTGGTAAGTTTCTAAATAAAAAACTACCATATATATCTACTGTGGTTTTTACATGATTATCTAAAGGTGTTGCCATGATTCTTTTTGCATAACTATCACCTGGTGTGTTTTGTTCACCCAAATATTTGATTAGATATTCACCAGCTTGGTAAAGCTCACCACCAATATAACTTCTGTAAAAGAAATCAGCTTCTCTTGCATGGTTGTTATAAGCTGGGTGTGTTGTTAATAAATCTTCAGATTTCATTTCTAGTCCTTTAGGTAATTATAATGTATTTATCTTCAATATCTCTATCTTTAAAGATATGCTTAATAATGGGCAAACAACTCTGGTCCTGTGTCCATTCTTTGCTGTGGTCTCTTAATTGGCATATTACCCCATACCAAATAACCCGTAGCATCTGGAAGGTGATCAACTCCTGATGTTTTATCAGGTTGTCTAGTTCCTTCTTTGTATATCTGCTTGTTCAAACATCTTATAAGACCCTTACACTTTGAACTTACTGTTAGCCTAGTTTCACCTACTTTGTTATAGAAAGCTGTATTCACACTAGCTATCCTGTCTATAACAGGTGGATTAACTCTAGCTGTTTTCACTGCAAAGTTATACTGTCTTAAGATATTATGGTCAGTGTTCATAGCATTTGTTTTACTACTAGCACCTGAGGCATCTGGATATGCAATTATCCTGTTTTCAGGATATCTTCTGCTTATCTCATCACACAATTCATATGTATTAGAGTTTCTTATTTCAAACTCATCAAATATATGCATTGTTAGCCCATCCCAATTTGCCACTACAGCACTCATTGGTTGAGTATTAAAGTCTATTCCTACATGAAGCACATCTCTTTTATCAAGCTGTGGTTCTAAATCTTTAACATTTCTATCAATGTCAAATGCATAATAAACTAGACCACTAAAGTTAACAAAACTTGCCAGAAACTCTTGTTCATAACTTCTAGGATCCATTTCTACTTTGGCGGCTTCTATTTCTTGTTCTGTAACATTGCCACCCTCTAATGTTGTAAACTGATATCCAACCCAACCATCATGTGCATTGGCACCAGCCCATAAATCATAAAACCAATTAAAGCCTTTTGGTGTACTAATAAACATTGCATGACCTTGTCTGTCTGCTAGTGCTGGTCTTAAAACTTCTGCCCAACATTTAACATCAATATCACTGCACTCATCCATTACCAAATAGTCTATACTAATACCTCTTAAACTTTCATAGTTATCAGCACTTCTTAAATAGATCTTTGTTCCATTTTTAAGAGTTACTGTTAACTCTGTGGTGTTAATCTTTTTGATCCATTTTACCTCAGTTAATCTTTTTATAAGATCATCCCAGATAATAGTTTTAGCTTGTCTAAAAGTTGGTGCAACATAATACACTTTCATATTAGACTTACTTGCAAATCTGCACATCTCTCTAATACTAAGGTAACTCTTACCCCATCTTCTACCAGCACAAACTACTTTGAATCTACTGTCATCTTCAGCCACCATCTTTTGTGTGTGGGTTAGCGGCATATTATAGTTCTCCTGCTTTTTTCATCCTTGCTATTTTATCTTCAGCCCAACCTACTGCACTAGGACCGCCCCATCCAAGATATGCATAGTAGCCTTTGCCTTTGGCTCCGCCTCTTTTGCCAACATATCTTTCATAGTTTCTTTTTGACCTAGTTAAAAAAGCTAACATTCTTACAATGATATCAGGACTTAAGAGTTCACCTCTAGCTATTTGGCCTGCTCTTACTCTTCCTGTTCTAGTGCCCCATCTTTGACTGGGTGTTGCACTTTCATTGTAGTCAATTGCTCTTTGAGCATCTGCCTGCATCATTTTATTGGGTCTGTATGGCATTATTCTTTTTCTAATAATAATTGAAAGTCTGCCGCTACTGCTACATTACCACCACTTAAACTTTTAGCTCTAAATTCAACAATACCACCTGCTGGAACCTGAAAAGGATTTGGTAGGTTGTAAGTTACAGGAGCACCGCCACCTGTAATTGTTGTAAGCACTTGTTTAAATGCTGTTGTTGCATCTGGTGCTTTGTTAATCCAAACACTTACTTGTGCCGCACCTGTTGATGTTGTAACAAAACTAGTCATGTAACCAAAGTGTGATAGTGGAACTGAAAAACTTGCACTCTGTTGTTGTCCTTCAAGAGCCGCAATCTCATACAATACTGTATCTGCCGCATTGTTCTTTACTGAGATAACACCTTCATTGAAGTTACTACCTGAACCTACTTTGTTTACAAATAAATTGTTAACATGACGGTAACTGAGTGTTGTAGTTACTACACCTGTTCCATTTAGGTTAACATTTTCTTCTGCTATATTACCTGAGCCATCAACACCTCTGATCTTAACTCTTCTTGCATGGCCTGAACCACTGTTGGTATCATTGGCTGAGCTTGATACAATCTTTAATTGTTCTGCACTTGATAGTAAGTTTCTAATACCACCTTGTGTACATACTGTTTCTAATGTTGCACCAACCACTGGGTTGATACCACTTGTTCCTTTTAACTCAATACCTGGAATCCTGTTAGCCGCCAAAGCCAAACCATTTGGTAGAGTTGTAACTTTTTGTCCTATTGATAAAGTCATAGTTTTTACCTCTCTTCTTTTTGTTTGTGGCAATCACAGCCACCCTTATTAGATGTTTTAGTAACACCTTTGGCTTTACTGTTTACATAAAGCCCAAACCAGGCCGCACCTGCTCCAACAATAACACTTACAAAACCTGCTTGTGCATTGTTTGGGTCTGATAAATTCATAAACCATTGTGTTGTTTGATAAAATACAATCATATAAACAAGGATAAGTGCTCTAGGCACTATTCTCCATGCATCTAAATGTTGTGGTTCTAATTTTTTCATTTTTTACCTGTTCCTTGCCCTTGTTAATGTTTCTAAGTCTTGTTGTATCAAGACTGGTATTGGTGTTGAATGTCCACCATATACTGGATGACTATAAAGCCATTCTTCATGGGTTCTTGTAACATTCAACCTATCATGTATATTACACAATGTTCTGCCTGAGGCATTTTTGTGTATCCACATTCTAGCAACATATTCTCCCAAAGGTTTTATATGTTGTGTGCCCGTCCATGTTTGTATATCTATCTTTTGTTTCTTCCAATAGCTTTTACTCCAAGGACAAACACTTACAATTGAAGCAAAGTATTCACTCCAATCAATACTATTTTCTTTTGCCGCCTCTTTTGCCACCTTTTTTCTTTTTCTTAGCCATTATAATAGTCCCCCTGCGGCTCCTATTGCTGTTGAGGCTACCAATAGTCCCAACACCCACCAAAGCCTTGCATCCATTTTCTCAATCTTTTGAGATTGCTTGTCCATATCTTTTTCAATATGTGCCAAATGGTTATTCTTAATTACTTTTAAATCAGTTCTGATTTCTTTTATGTCTTGAGTATTCTGTTCTGTTTGTGTAGTTTTCTTAGTCATTAGTCTTTCCAAGGTAGTGGTAGATCTTCTTCACCTGTGCTTGGATCATCTTTCTGACCAAGGATGTTTTTACCTAACCAAATTAACATAACAGGATTACCCTCTAGAGCTTTGTTATATTGTGCTTTTCTTAATCTCATTTTGCCTGCACTATAACCTCTTTCAAGTAATGTGCTGACTCTGTTTCTCAATGTATTTTCTGTAACACCCACAATGTAGGCTATTTCTTTTAGAGTACAATGACACTCTGCAAGTTTGTAAATAAGTTCTGGATCAATATCAACTTTCTTTCTACCTCTGGTTTCTGTTTTATCATCAGGTGTAAATTCTGCTTGTTGTTGAGCCGCTTCTGTCATTTGTTCATTAAGTTCTTGTTTTTGTTTAAATTTACTCAGGTCTGTATCTATGCCTATAATTTGTGCCTCTGTTTTGCCATTTTTATCTTCTTCACTTGCTAGTTTTATTGTATCTGTCATTTCTAACTCCTATTAGCTCCTTGCTGTTGTTTGTGGTATGTGCATATACTTCCAGTTACTACCATCATAAAAGACCATAGCTTTACCAGTTGATACATCACTACTGTTTAATCCTGTTGCATATGCTATTGCACCTGCACCTATTCCTGTTGTGGGTAAACTTCCTACTGCATATGTAGGTAGTTCAAAAGGAACATTGATTGCACCTCTTTTAGGACTTACATCTATCTGTCCATTTACTGCACCACTTGCACTATTATCAATAGCAATAAGTTTCATCTTGTTGCTGGTTGTGTCTGCACTTGTAAATTCAGCATTGAATCTACCTGCTTGTTTATCTATTGCATCATCTATAAAACCAAATGTTATACTTTGTTGTCTTGTATTACTACCAATAGTAATACCACTGTAATCACTGTTACATTGAATAGCATTGTGTAAGGTTTCTGATAGATCACTGCTCATGTCATTTGAGATAAACATAGTATGATTGTCTGCAGGTATTCCTGTAACATCTGTTCTACCATTTAGTTTAACTTTACCTGTTCCATTTGGTTCTAATTCAATATCACCATTTGAAAGACTTATAATCTTTTTAGCATTTATATCTAAATTACCGCCAAGCTGTGGTGTTGTATCTTCTACAAGATTTAACATAACAGTTCCAGTTGCATCTGGTAATGTTATAGTCCTGCTGGCTGTAGGATCTACAACATATAAACTTGTAAAGAAGTTTGCACTATCTCCACCCAATGCTACTACATTACCAGCACCCATAAACAATCCATTTCTACCCATGGTCATTACTATTTCATCTGATCCATTGTTTATAACATTAAAGTTTACAAGTCCTCTTTCACTGCCACTGTTTGTTCTACCAATACGCCCACTAATACTTGCATATTGATCTAAATTACCTGCCGCATCATTGCCTAAAAACTGTATACTACCTAATAAATCATCTGTGGCTGGACTTGCACTTGTTCTTTCTAATCTCATGGTTGGTCCTACACCTGCACCATCATCTGCTTTTTGTAATTTTAATAATCCACTATCTGATTCATCAATCAATAGTGTTCCATTCAAGTTGGGTAAACGGATCAATCTGTTTTCACTTGGATCTGTTGCACTCAGTTGTGTGTTAAAAGCATCATCTGTTGAACCATCAAAGTATATGTCATTGCTGGCATTTAAAAATAGACCTTTTCTACTCATACTCATTACTGTTTCATCTGCACCATTGTTCAATACATTAAAGTTGATAACACCTCTTTCACTTGTTGAGTTTGGTCTACCAATCATACCTGTGATACTTGCATATCCATCTAAATTACCTGCACTATCATTGCCTTTGAATTGTATAATACCCAACACATCATTGTCTGCAGGACTTGCACTGGTTCTACTTAAAACTATACCAGGACCTGCTGTTGCACCATCATCTGCTTTGGTTACTACAAGTTGTCCACTACCATTTGGTGCTAGTGTTATATCTCTGTTTGAACTACTGACAATACTTCTTGCTAGTACATCTAAATTACCACCAAGTTCTGGGCTGGTATCTTCCACAACTGCTGTAATACCTGTATCAGTGTCTGAACCCATAATCCAGTTACCACTGCTACTTTGATATTTTAGTATACTGTTGTTGGCAAGGCCTGTGAGATTTATATTGCTAAGATCATTAAGACTTACATCAGCATTAACATCACTGCCCTGAGGTTGATTACCTGTGCTACTGCCATTTATTCTAATTACTGTCATTATGCTATACTAACTGACCCATCAGAGGCCACTGTTATGGTGTAAGTTACTGTTGCAGGTACTGTTATTTCTACAGTAGCCGCATCTACCACAGTAATATTACTGTTGCTGTCTGCTACAGCTATATTTAAATTGATCATGGTGTTATACCAGGTATGACACTTGCAGTTCCACTTACCAATGCAGTTTTAATTCCAGCACCATCTGCACTCAATATATCATATTGATATGCACCAGGTGTTAGCGCCGCTGTTTGAGCGTCTGTTAAGGTGATTGTAAAGTCACCTGCACTTGCATCTGTTTTTGTTACTGTAAAATCAACATCACTGGCATCTACAGTTGTGTAATGTTTTTTCATTGCCGCAGTGATTGTAAAACCACTGATGTCTGTTGTACCTGGTGTCTTTAATTTAAACTTTCTAGTAAAATCAGCATTCTGATTTATTTGAATATTAAATTCTGCCGCCATTATAGTACTCCTAGTATTGTATTCTTAAGAAACTGTATCAGTTCCCAACCCCAAGTTGCTACCAAATATAGTGTAACCACTTGTAGTAGTGTGTTGGCTGTACTTAACAGTATACTCCAACTATCATCTTTTGTTTTTAATTGTTTCATGTTGAATCTCCTATTGCTAGTATTTATCTATATATTTATGCTGGATATAACTGCACAGAAATGTGCAGGACTTGGAAACAAGGACCACCAAGTCCTGCTAAGAAACCTGCTCTGGGCTAACCCAGAATGTCCCCACAAACTGCACCGGCTTCTTAACAGTATTTATTTTGCAGTCAATAAAAAACCCACAGCAATAAGAGAATACAATGATTAAAAAGTATTTACTGCTGTGGGTCTTAAAGTAGGAGTACTCACCCCTACACCTAGATCTCTCTAGGTAACTTGTAATACAAAACACATGAATGGGTAGTTATATAATTAAAACATTAAATGTAAAGGAACATACTATGTTTACTACCCATTCACTTGTATATACTAACAAACCTTTGTTGGTTTGTCAATCTTTTAATATTGTAACCAATCTGGAAAATTAATTGGAAAGTAATTATCTTCATTGCAATCCAATGTAAACTTTTTTTCTTCCTTATAAAAGTCACATACTCCTGGATATTCACAATAAAATTGTATCCGTTCATTGTTAGGATATTGTTTGTGTAATCTGTTTACTGCATTTAAAGCCGCACCAGCATTAACAAACTTTTTGTGATAAACATAGTCACTGTGGCCTTTTTTCTCATCCCACTCTAGCATACATACTGTTATTTTGTTCATCTTATGCCTCTTCTACTGGTGTGCATTTCCACACTTTATATGTTGTGTAGCCGTTAAGTTCCATTGTCTCTTTGACTGCTTCTAAGCTACTAAACTTTTCATCACCATTATGCCACACCAATTTAGTGTTCTCTGGTGACTCTTTTTTACGGTTATTGATCTTGCTTGTTGTTTGATATTTTGCTATGTAATATGTTTCCATCTTATGCACTCAACCTCCTTAAAAACCTAGCCTTGTTTAATTGTATATGCTTGTTCCATATACGGGCAAAACTTTTGTCAAATGTTCTACTCCATATATGATCAAGATCATTAAAATAATCCTGTCCACTTAGATTGTATCTATACAGATAGTAAGCCTTGCAAACACCATAACAAAAACCTTTGAAAGGATTTGCTAGAAACTGTTTGAGTCTCTTCTGGCTAATATCACGCCCATTTTGGTCAGAATCAATTATACAACCAATAATCATATGTTTAAGATTTTCAACTGCATGGTCTAGGGTTTGAACTGAACCCCATTCATGCTTTCCAAAATCATAACCAGGATGGTTGTTGTCATCCCAAACATATTCAAACTGTGATTGAATAAAGTCTAGCACCTTGTAATGGTTTGTGATCTCTGAGGGTATGCCACAGTTCACAAGATAGGCTGTAAAGTCCTGATATCTATCTAACTCAACCTTTAGGTTCTGCTTTAAAATTTTTCTAGCCATTATACTGTCTCCATTACAAAGCAATCATCACCAAGTTTCTCATCACATATATAAAATCTAATATCTTCATTTTTGTTATTGTGATATTCATAGATACCCGTGTATCTATCAGTTAATATAAAACTATCCAAAAACTCACTATTAGTTTTTCCTGTGTTGTTGTGTAAAGTAACCAACCCCCAGTCAAAAAAGTCTTTTCCACCAAAGTTATCCATATTGTGTTTCTCCTTTGTTTGTATTATGTGTATACTATAGCACATCAAGATGCTTTGGTCAACCTCTTTTTGTTAGAAAAATTTGAGCAGGTTATATGTTTGCCGCCAATCTGGCTGTTTCTGGCCCCACCCTGTTGCAAAAATGCAACACCTTGGTTTACCTGGTAAATCAACCAAATTGATCTGGTCCGGGTGGCCGCAGGCTGGCAGAATCTTCTTGACAACCAAAAAGATTTTGGTCTTGATCTAGAAATTATTTAAAAATTATTTGCTCATTTTCTCTATCCTTTTTTTAGTTTCTTATACCTGTTTATTATAGCAGATTCTTACCAACCTGTCAACCAGGATGTCTAATTTATTTTGTAGACTATTTGTAAAAAGATTTTGGAGAATGTTATAGAGATTTTGTAGAGAAGTCAACCCTAATGTTGAGCATGATGGTCCAGGGTTAAGTCCTTGAAATCATTGGATATTTTTTGGCCATTCTGGCTCATGTGAAAGGCCTCTATAGGGCCATGCTAGAGGCCAGCCTAGATCCACAGTATATGGTTATGAAGTGGAGAATAGTAAGTGGTTTTGACCACAATGTCAACCAGGTTTAGAGTCTTTTTTTTAGATTTTCTTGATTCTTTTTGGTTGACTTTCTGAAAAAAAACCGGCCATTCTGTATATTATACTAGGTCTATAGCATCAATACCATGT
>Ga0209337_1001043_pt1 | contig 21472 bp, 39 predicted proteins | sample LinPmetageLP53_FD_184044 | JGI IMG/M metagenome (GOLD analysis project Ga0209337, IMG submission 184044) | Marine viral communities from the Pacific Ocean - LP-53 (SPAdes) (version 2) | ecosystem: Environmental > Aquatic > Marine > Oceanic | place: Pacific Ocean | collected 2010-02-08 | reverse complement strand
TATGCTTCCTGCCAGATCGGTTCGGGTTTAACCCTGACGCTTATCGTCGTCGTGTGTTTGATTTTTTCATTATGTTTCCCTAATTTCTATTCTTCATTATCTGGTGGAAAATGTAATCCGCCGTGCCAGAAGTCAATAGCACTTTCCGGCGCTGCTGTTCCTGTATCTGGAATAACATCAATCCAATCACTAACAAACTTATCAAGGGAATCATTAAAATCATCTAGTGATACTCCCTCTTTGCTGATAATCTCAAGCTTGAAATTGCATTTCCACTGTTTCTTGTTCTCTGGCATCATTTTCTCCTATTTCTTTCTTAAGACTAGTTTCTTTCCTCGAAAAATCAAGTCTGGATTTCTAATATTTGGGTTGAGCGACCTAAGCTTTTTTTGACTGATTTTATATTTAGAAGCTAATCCACTTAGCGTATCTCCATTTTTGATGTCTACATAAGCCAATTGTTTATGAGAACATCCGAGTGATAATAGTAAAGAGATCGAAACGATAAAGTATTTCACTTTATTCTCCTTAGATTCCGTAGACACCAATTACATCTTTAGCAACATCACATAAGATATTGCCACGAGGGAAGTTCTTAGCAGGCGCTTTCCAAGAAGCAGGCTTCCAAATATTGCCATCTTCCTTACTGACGAAGAACCAAACACTTTCGTTATGGCTATTGTCTTTCTTAGCAACCTTATAATATTTCCCGCCGGGATAGACCTTAATATCGGGAGCCTCTAAGGAACTCCATTGAGGTTTATTATAATGTTCTTTGAGCATTTCCTGACACTGTTCAAGGAAACCGCCCAAATGAAATTCTACTTCTGGATTAGCAATAGCCATGTCTCTCTCCCTACAACACTATATTACCACGATAGTGATATAGGTCAAGAAAAAAATACTATTTTTTGTTTTTATTTCGCCATTTGCTACGCATATATAGAAATTGTTCCTTGTGGAATTTTTTCTTTATTTTCAATAGTTTCTGCTTTTTTTCTTCTAGTGATATTCTCTTCATCCCTACTGCTCTTGAGCGCAGCCAGGCGTACAGGACAAGACTTCCACCAGGCAAAAGAAGGACTAATAGAATACCAGCCAGTAGAAACCATCCCTGAAACATTCATTTGTAATCCTGTAGTGCTAGTAATAGCTCCGAAAGCTCTTGAATATCATAATACTTATGACACCTCATGGCAACATCCAGATCATTCCCATCTTTGCATATTTTATCACCAAAATAAACACATTCTTCGGGACTTTGCTGCATGTTTTCAAAAGCATAACTCTTATCCCATCCATCTCGTGTAATATCGATAGAGATCTGACCGCCCAATCTAAATGAAAGCCCCCATCCTTGAAACTCCTGACGAAGTTGGTTTATTATTTTTATTCTTTCATTACTTTTTCTATCCCATTCAACATAATTTTCTCGCTGTTGGATTGAACAATCTCTTCCAATTATAGAAAAATTTATCTGGCTTTCACGCCACTCGACGAAAGTTCCTGTCTTTATTTTAGTGTGGGTATTAGCGGCGACCCTAAGTAATACATTGATGATATGGTTGATATCTGATTCTGAATAGTGGTCTAAAAGTGTTACTTTATGAACCAATTCTGGTTCTACAGGAAGATTTTCATCGTCCATGTCTAGGTCACAATTATAAACCTTAGTACCATTGCAAGCGTATACTCTGCTGAATATAGACAATAAATCATCGGTTGGGATCTGCCTCTCGATCTTTTCTAAGTCAGATCCAGTTATTAAGTGTAATTTATAACTAGGTCGTACAGACCGCAGAAATGATAGGGTTTCTTGTGACACTTTCTGCAATGGACTCGCAAGTGTCCCATCTAAATCAAATAGTAAAGCTTTTATTTTTTGACTCATCGGATAGCCTTTTGACCTATAATCTGTTTTAGAATATTTAAATCTACCCGGCTCATCATGAGGTATCCGATAGTTTCATACTCATATTCATTACTTATGTAGTATTGAAAATCCTCAGCAGTGTAATTAGAAAAGGATGCAGTCTTAGGGAACAGAAGGAGAGAATAAACAATTATATTTTCTCCTCTCGTATCTGTCTCCGCATAAAAGGCATCTGTGATTACCCCTAGACGGTCAAGCCTCGTCGATCGAGCAAAAGTTCCTGGCAGCATTGCCTCTTTTGGGTAATTTATATCTTCCGAAGAAGAAAATAACTCACTCATGATATCATCAAGGTGGGATATATCTTCTGGCTCCTGTTCTATTTCCTGAGACATTTCCGGCTAGTCCTCTGTTTATGATATAAATAATGTAACACAGACTACAACAATGTCAAGACAATAATTCAAAATCAAGTATCTTTATATTCTTAGACAATTCTTCCGTTGTATCGGAGCACAAATCTGTGGTTAGGTATTTCTTATTATCATCACATAGGATAGTTGCGACATGAGAGCCTTCCGGTAGTTCAGAAGCCTTTACTATTGCACCAAATACATTAGCGCCAGAGGAAATCCCTACGGATAATCCTAATTTATTGATTTGGCGAGAAATATTGATAGCATCAGAGTCTTCAACCCTAAAAACATCACCAAGGGAGTCTAAATCCAATATTTTTGGGACAAAACTATCACCGATTCCTTCAATGCGGTGACCTTTATCCGAATTATTCACTGGGAAGATCGGAAAGGAAGTAAAGTTATCATTATCCCCACGAATTGTAGAAAAATAGTGATAAAAACCCATTACAGTACCACCTGTACCGGCACCAGCAATAAAAACATCTAAATTACCAAGACCTTGGTCTGTCATAGACTGGCATACTTCTGGTGCGGTATGCTGTGCATGGGCCATAACATTCCAAGAATTATCAAACTGTTTTGGTCCAAAAAAGCCTTTTTTCATGCTTTTTTTCTTAGCCAAGTCAATACATTCTAAAAAACCACCCTGTTTCTTAGAGATTTCAACTAATTTGGCTCCATGAAATCTTAAAATTCGCTTTCTTTCTTCAGAAAGCCAGTCCGGCATATATATTTCAACCGGATGACCCAAAAATGCTCCAATAGCAGCAAAAGCAATACCAGTATTACCGCTGGTTGCCTCAACAATAGTATCTCCAGGCATAATAGTGCCTAGACTATAAGCACTAGATAATATTTCGAGCGCCATCCTGTCTTTTATACTGCCAGTTAGATTCTTAGCCTCGTATTTCGCCAAAATATTGACTGGTCTGCCTTCTATCTCACAATAGATACGGATAAGAGGGGTATTGCCAATAAACTGTCGGAGCCGGGTTAGCTTTTCTAGTATATTATCCATTCTAGATCGCCTAGCTATCTCTCCATAGGTTGTTGGCAGCGAATTTGATCACTTCTTGAGCCGAATCTTCATTATAGCCATACTCATCTATTAGAGTCTTGACCATTTCATTATACTTGCCCTGTTGCTTCTTATCTCGGCTCTTTGATTTAGTAACAATCCGTGAAATTTCCTTGACAGAGGAAGTTAGTTTGCTTTCAATAGCTTCCCGTAAAGGTGCATAACTCTTCCAATCTACTTTTTCACCCCGTCGTAGCTTAGAGAACATGAAAGCCGTAATATCAACACGGAAATTTTCCTTTGAAGTACCAACGATTCCAATTTGCTCCTCAATAGAAGCCATAAATGGCTCATCTGGTTGTATTTCTTCATTAGTTACCGAGTCTTTCACATTAGACATATTTACATAAGCTTCTGCATGGTCAAGGTAGTTGTTGAATAACGCCTCGGCTTGCTCATCATAAGCGGATACAAAGGCTTTTGTTATTTCTTTCTCTAGAATATTAAGATATTCATCATGAAGTGTCTTGCCTAGGAAGTCTAGAAATCTATTTCGATCATCTTCGACCACTATCTGGTCTTTTACTTGTTTGATCAGTGCCTCCCTAATTGAAATAGGCGTCACCATATTCTTTTCACTGTCTGACAAAGAGGAATCGATTGCCTTCATAATAAAGCGAGTAGAGATACCAGTCATACCTTCGTCTCTGGTTTCCTCACGGAGATCAGTAATATCAACTTTTTTGACATGACCACTCTCAATGACATCCTTGCCATCGTAAATCTTCATTTTAGTCAAGGGATCAACCTTGTTGGATAGATGCAGTCGGCTTAATACAGCGAACATGGCTGCTACCTCAAGCGTGTGAGGGGCAATATGTCCATCAAAGTCCGAAAGACCTAGCATTTTTTCATAAATCTTCTGTTCTTCTGATACTTCTAAGCAGTAAGGAACATTTACACGAACGATACGATCCAATATAGCTTCGTTTGTACCCTCAGACTTGAATTTATTCCACTCAGATTCATTACAATGGGCTAAAATAACTCCATCAAAGTAGATCATTGGACCTTTACCTGGAGAGGGTACGGATTTTTCCTGGGTCGCTGTAATCATTGTGTGTAGAAACTCTATTTCGTTCTTGAAGACTTCTACAAATTCAACTATACCTCGGTTGCCAACATTAAAGGCACCATTCAAAGACAATACCCGAGGATCATCTTCTGAATATAAATCTAATTTAGATATATCTTCACTTCCCACAAGTATTGTTACATCCTGGCTATTTGCATCCATTGGTGGAACAACACCGACGCCTCGACGACCCCGGACAGAATAAGAAGCCTGAGTTATTGGCATCGAAGAATAATCATTATTGAACTCTTCCTTTAGCCTGTGCCTACAAACCGGACAAAGATCACCTTCAATACGAATATTGTAGATTTTCTCAAAATCTTCTCTAAGAGAACGAGGTATCAAATGAAGAGGTTCCTCGTGAATAGGGCATCCATCAATGTGATACATTGGCTCGCAGTCCTCTAGAGCGTGCTTGATATGCTCCATTAGAGCAGACTTACCGGCACCCACAGGTCCCAAGAGTAGAAGTACCTGACGGCTTTCCTCTCCTTTAAGAGACGCTGAGCGTAAAAATCTCATAATCTTGGCTAGGGATCTCTCCATTCCAAAGAATTTTGTTTGAAAATAGTCATAAGTCCTAAGCTGTTCACCATTAAAAAGCTTATTACAGCGAGTGTCAGATGGTGACATCCTCGTAATACCTTTATCTGCTAGTGAATCATATAGTTTTTTATGAGCTAATTTAGTTATAGTAGGGTCTTTCTCTATAACCTGAAGATAATCTTCAAGGCACCCTTTAAACTTAACAGCCTTTTTAGTTTCTTTATGTTTTTCAACTAATTTCAAGAACTTTTGTGATTTTTGCTTAGTCATCTTGTTTTAAAACTCCCAAATTTCGTCTTCAATGACGGTGGTGAACCTGATATTCCCAGACCAAAGCTCATTTATATATCCGAACACCTTATTGGCTTCGGAAAGCTCTAGGTCACGACCATCATGCTCGTGTTCCAGGATTAGTATTCCGTCCTTGGTCAATTCATTGACCATGATAACAGGAACAGAATTTAGTCCTATATTTTTAATTAGATCGTCACGGATGGTTTGCCAGCTTTCTTTGCCGGAAACATCAGCTATTTTATTTATTCCCTCTCTGCGGTCGAAAGCAAAGCTGAACAAATTCAACTCTTTGCACAAGTCATAATCAAGATATGTTTTTATAAAGGTTTCATCATTATGTGTTTCTCTTACACGCAGACATTCCTCAAAACCGTATTGTTTCTCGATATGTTTGAATATCTTATATCCCAAGTGGTAAGGGTTCACCCTACCTAAGTGAGGTCTGATAACTTGATTATGCAACCGTATGAATGAAAGATAGTAATCATCAGGTATGCCTAATTCTTGAATAATCTTCTCGTGGATCATTACAGCCCAACCTTCATTCATAATTTTTGTAAGAGCTTGAGGTACAAAATAAGAAGATTCTTGTGCCACTATCCTAACCACATCCCTCTCCCAATCTTCAAAGAATCGATTATGATCAGCAATAAATTGCAGTAGGTTTTGATCGGGTTCAAGTGGAATCTTTTCTAGGTTGAAATTATCCCATTCGCCTGTTTTATCATTTGCTTTTAGTTTACGATAGTATTCCTTGAGTAGGACCGGATCCCTTCTGTTGATGCCGGGAGTCCTTGGGACCTGATATCGGATGGCATGGCACGCATCTAAAATCTTCTCTACCTTATCTACACCTATGCTAGGGTCTTCCATATACTTCTTGATGCGTTTACCGGCAGACTTAAACCGATCTAAAGCAGTATCTGCACCTGTCTCGGAGAACATGCGGTTATGCTTGAAAAAGTCACTATGTCCGACGCAATGTGCCATTGTAAGCAAGTGAGTCGGCATAGGATTTTCTGTCATAAGATAAGCGATGCTAGGATTAGAATTGATAATCATCTCATATGGCAATCCAGACATACCTAAATTATATTCTGTTTGGATTCTATCAAAAGACTTTCCATACGACCAGTGACGATAATGAGTTGGTAACCCGGAATAAGCCATGGCACCAATCATTTCTTTATAGTCACATATCTCATAAGAAATAGGATACCAGTCTAGACCATACTTTTCTCCTAAAGCACAGATCTTATCATCCCATTCTTGTAATTCTTCCATAGACCAATCAGCCATTTAGTTATTTGCTCCAAATAATTTCTTAAAAGATTTCCAGATATCCTGATGGTCCTTTAGGCGAACCCTGTGAAAGGAGGGATCTTGTAATTTATTGACAAAATCCCATAATTTATTAGCATTATCCCCAAAGAAAAAAGAACTATGACGATCGTATATCCTTTGTTCCCCTATTTCAGTATAACACATCATTTGATTCACTTCCTTTAATCTGCGGAGTGATTCTACTGCCTCTTCATTATCTATTGACCAGTTGTCACCATCTCCACAATAAAATGTATAAATATTCCAGCTAGATGGGTGGTATCTTTTCTCTATAATTTCTTCTACCTTCTTTAGACCGGTCGAAACTAGAGTTCCTCCATTGGGAACCTTCGTGAAGAACTTCTCCTCATCCACTTCATGAGCCTCAGAAGTGTGGGAAATAAAGACAACATCAACCTCAGAGTATCTGTGATTTAAGAACTGATACAATAAAAAGAAGAAGCTTCTAGCAAGGAATTTTTTTGAACTAGTCATGGACCCTGATACATCCATTACAAAGAATATAACAGCAGTAGTATTTTCTTTCTGAACTGGGGCTATGTGCTTATATCTTAGGTCACTCTCGTGAAAAGTAAATCGCTCATCACCATCTGGGTCATAGCTGCCTGCCTTGATCGCTGCTTTTTTTCTTCTTATTTTTTGCTTTATTGTTTCTTTTTTAGATAAGCGTGGACGAATACCATATGGTCTCTTACCCTTACGCTTCATTTTCTCTTCTGTTATAAATTTGAATCTCTTGCGCTCAAGATCAGGCAGGTTGAGATCAGAGAAAAGATACTCCGCTAACTCCGCCAAAGACATTTCAATCTCATACATTTCCTCGCCAGGCTGATCGCCAGGCTTGTCTCCTTGAGATGCTTTCTGTTTTTGCTTCTTGCCGATTCGTTGACCTTTTTTTACATCAACACCCTGTGCTGAGCCAACTCTCTTATTTTGTTCATTACTTCCGTAAACCAGGCGGTGCTCTTTGATGCCTTTGACGGGGATGCGTACTTTCTTCTTGCCACTTTGACCGATGATGCTCTCTTCGGCAACGACATCCTTAATACTCTCTTTTATTGCTTTTTCAATTTTGTGTCGATGACGACCTCTATCAGAAGAGGCTCTATCAGCTATCGTTTTATGTTCTTTAAAAGTACTCATAATATACAGACCTCATAATAAGTAGTTTTATTCAGCCGGTATTAGAGAAATATTATTATTCTGTTAAGCGACTAATGAACAATGGCCATTCCATGTTCTTACGCTCTTTAGGGCTCGCATTTTTCCACTCTTTATAAAGATCCATCATTTCATTCTGAGACACTAGGTCTGCCAGAGTCAAAGGTTCGCCGTTGGATAAGTTTGAAATTTTATTGCCGTCAGCTAATGTTACGATAACAGGCTGATCGGGAGTAAGTAATGGACTGCCAGTTTCCCTGAAGCCAGGCAGACCTCCATCAGGATATGAATTAGGATCAAGGTCTGGTTTTTGTATAATTCCCTTGAAGCGGACACGCTCATGCTTGACTGATGGGTTTCCTGCTTTGATGGTAGGCGTTGCCACTAGGTCACGAAAAAGGACGACTCGACCAAACATGTCCTTTGGACGCTTCCCTGCCATTCCTGGCACAGACATTTCCTTTAATATCTCTTCTTTGATGATTTGTCGTAGTTGGTTTTTTGTGATTTTCATTTTGTTTAAGTCTCTGTTGTAAATTTAGGCGCTTTACCAGAACCTGACTTGCCTGACACGAATTGTTGTAGGGCAATAACATTTTTATTTGCTACATTGAGTCTCATAATGTCTTTTTCAATCTTTGCTCGTTGAGTAGCAAGTTGGTCGAACAAATCACCACTAGCCTCTCTATCTTTCTGTAGGAGGTCACGCCACTCTTCGGCTACTTTTCTATGCTCGGGGGTGTTCGTAGGAGCGAGCGGGACTAGTGTTCCATCTTCTTGCTCTTCGTTTACATCTTCAAAATAATCTTGGATTTTCCTAAGATATAGAAAAGCTGGACTTCTCTCTCTATCTATACGCTCGTTAATCAACTCTTCTTTGATAATTTGTTGTAGTTGGGTCTTTGTGATTTTCATTTTGCGAACTCTTTTGCGTCTGGTATCCTTAAAGTTCCTTCGCTATCTTTTAGTGCAATACCATCAACAGTTTCCCACTGTTTTAACTCTCCGTTGTACTTTGCTTTCTTTGGGTAACCATTATATTTTTCAATTTTGCCAGCAAATGGAACTGCCTTTCCATTTTTATACTCGATGGCTGGGGCGGCGTTTTCTGGTCCTTTTGTTCTGGTTACTTCTACACCACCAACAGTCCCCATGGATTTGGTATTTGGGTTCGACGGTGATCCCTGGGTCTGGTGTTTGCCAGAGCTTACGCCCATTGTAGCATATTCTTTTTGGATCTCTTCTTTGATGATCTTTCGTAGTTGGTTTTTTGTGATTTTCATTTTGTTTATTCTCTTACTTATTAATAAATGATTGTGAAGCCTCTCCGCCTTGCTCTCCGCCTTGCTTTCCGCCTTGGCTCTTTTGTTGTTTCCTTTTTAGTGCATTTTCTAATGTTTGCTTGATTGCTATGACAGCATCACTACCAGTAGCCAAGTTATCATCACCTTCATCAACGATCCATTCTAGAAGTTCAAAAAACTCTTGGCGGGTATTTATCTTCTGTACCATCAGATCAAAACGGGGGGTTTTATCAAGGACTTTGACAATATTCTGGACATCCGGGGTCTCCACCTCGGTTTCTAGAAGCCTCTTTTTTGCAGCATTAGCTTCTTTGAAGGTTTCTAATACAATTTTTTGTAATTGTGTTTTCGTAATTTTCATTTTATTCCCTACTAAGTTGTTTTTTGAGGTATTTGGCGCTTTCGATGCCTTCGTTATTATTCATCAAGTATTGAAGAACAAGATTAGCTTCTTCTTCGGATAGTTCAACATTGTTCAATGTTCCGCTTTTACCATCCATAAGATCTCTTTCGAACTGACTTAAAAATGCGGATTTTACATCTCCATCAGACACATCCCCCTCACCGAACTGCTTTCCTCCGGTCGCAGCCATTGAATGCAGCATTTCGTAGCGATTTCTATACAACGCCGCTGCATGATCAAAAAACGCCTCTTTTGAGCCAGGGGTATCCTTTACGCCCATCTGTAATAAAAGGGGCGATATAGCTGATCGGCGTTGTGCTCCCTGAGCAGCCATAGATCCTGGCGTAAATTCTTGAAGAGTCTTTTCAAGCTCTTCTTTGATGACTTTTCTTAGTTGTGTTTTCGTAATTTTCATGGGAAAAAAAAGACTCCAGTAGATAAGTGGCAGGTGATAAACCTAATATAAATAGTTCATAAAGAGTTTAGTAGAAGAATATTATACTTAAATAACTAGAGATTATAATTCTTCAATCTCTTCTCGTGTTAGTTTGAGAATCTGGTCTCTGCTTTTCTTTAAGATGCTTTCAACTGTTGTATCCGTTTCTCCGGCATTCATAAGTTCTTGATCTATTTCGCTAATCATTTCGTCTCTACCATCTTCCGACGAGGGAGGAATAATATCTTCCATAACCCAATCAAGACCTAAATCACGCAAGGCATCTGTAATTTTTTCGAGCAGTTCAAAATTCTCGGTCTGTATTTTGTCAGCATATTCATTTTCTTTTAGAAATTGTCGCCACTCTGTTAACATCTTTTTCATTTTATTTCTCCAGTGACATCATTTTGTCGTAAGCATTTGTTTTGGTAGTAGATAGGCGACCTAGGTAGCCGTTATTTCTGAGAGTTTTGAATGCCAAGTTCTCAACAGAGTATTCACCCACATCTGATAGTCCAGCTTGGCGCATTCTTCGGATCTTGTCTTTTAGTTTTTCTGCTCTCTCAATGGTCTCTTTATATTTACCATTTTCTAAGAGGTCTTCAACTTTCTCTATCTCACTAACAATAGCGTCAGCTTTTACCCTTATATCTTTATAATCAATTTGGGGATCTTCTCTATCAGGTTTCACAATCCACTCATCATTAAGCACTGAGTATAAGCCTGAAGCTGTGTGTGGATCGCTGGCTTCTTGTCCATAGATTTCGACCTCATGATCATTAATAATAATATCGTGAGTAAAGTTCCAAACAGACTTGGCAGCCTGGAAGTAATCCCGTACTAATTCTGTGTCTTCATTTATATCAGAAAAATCGTATAAGACATGAAGATCAACATCCGACAAGGGACCGTAATTGAAGTTTGCAAGTGACCCTGTAAATGTAATGTCTTTCAAGGGAGCGTCAGCAGCTTGACTGCTATCTATAAAGTCTTGTGCTATCTTTAAGAGCCTCTCCCTGATCTCAGGATCTAACTTGTCCCCAGGCTGATTCCAGAATCTCTGGTTCAGTTTTGTGTGAGGCTCATATGAAAAGGGAATCTTAAAAACAATCTCTTCATTTAAGGATTCGTTTAGAAATTTATTCCAATTACGGACGAGTCTATGCATAAGAATTACCTCTGGCTTATTAGTAAGTAGTCAACAAGCCTCTTATGGCATCCCAACTGGACCAGATTTCCCCACAGTTGGTTTCTGAGTGTAGGGTTCACTACCTTTTTTCTGCGGTCCACGATTCGCTTTCTTTATCATACGGATAAAAGAGTTCCGATATTTTCTCTGCACGGCACCATCTTTAGCTGCCTCATCCAGAGTGTCAAGTAGGGCTTTACGAATTTGTTCGTGAGTAAACTTCATTTGGGAACCTATACAAACTGGAGTCGGCTACTTAGCCACCACCACCAGCCTTTACTTGTTTGTGCTTTCTGTGCCATTTTGAATATCTAGCTCCTGAATCTTTTTCATTACGGACTTGGTGATCTTGTCTAAACGATGAGAATTTTTCATCTCTTCAACAATCATTCTCCATGTTTTATTCTTTCGAATCATTGATCAGGTCCTCCAAGTATGTGTAAGTAGTCACTGGCTCCTGAAAAGCGCCTGGATCGGGTGGGAAGATATAATCTTATCTCCTTTTTTATAATACCCCGTACTTTCGACTAAATATTCGCCATCCTTTAGATCGCAACAAAAGAGAACTTTTACATCGTAGAAAGTCTTATCGTCAAGTTGGGTCGTAGGAATAACTTGAAGCAATTCCTGCTCGCCAACTCGCTCCCTAAGTTGGTTATAATTTATTTTGAGAGCGGAGAAGTGGTTCAGTCCACTCGCCGCCGAAATTTTTGCTAGATTTAGACGGTGTATATTGCCCGCAATCTGCATATCAGTCCGAGTCATCGAAAATAAAAGAGTGGCACTAAGTCCAAGCAGGGCACCCATCACTAAAACTAAAACAAGTGTAAAGCCTTTTTCACGGTGTAACATTGATCATCCTATCTCTATTGGGTAATGGTACAACAACATTGCCGTTGACCAGTTGAAAGTTTTGTTTGAGCGATAAATTTTTATCTACCCAATCTTTAGTGCGTGCAATACATATCGTCCGGGGAACATTTTGATCAATACATTCTTGTTCTTTCGCCTTGACGACTTCACAATAGCACCGAACCCTGTTAGCAAGTTCTAAATCCATCGATAAAGATACACCTACCGGCAGAACTTCATTTGTGTTGGGCACCCACTTCGGGCAGCTAATCTGTTCTAAATTATAGGTTTGGTTAAATAAGTTTGCAAAAACAAACAAAAACAATGACTTATAAATCATCATGATCTTTCCCCCTATTCACTTCAACAATCCCAAAAAAAACAGAAGCTATAAATAACGCCGCCCCGGCACTAATTGCAAGCCAAGCAAACCCGTAAATTGTTGGCGTTCCTAACGCTTCAATAATATCCATCGTACATCACCATTCTAAATCTTCCTTGATGTCGGGAAGAGTTCATAAATTCTCGAAATTTTTCCTGTAAATTTTTTTGCTAAACAGCTTTCTGAACTAAATCAAACTGATCATGGCTCCATAAGTGAGCCTCACTGCCGTCACCGCAGACAATACCGTAAAAGAATATATCACTTTCCTCAAGGTTGTTGGTAACCAGCACTAAGCTGGCAGGGCTGTACTTCTTTCGAAAGCCGGCAGATCTGCTAGTCCACCAGGAATTCTCCCTAAACTTCACAAGGTCGCCAACTTTAAAACTACTCAATAGTCAGCCACTCCTCATAAGGCAGGCATTGGCTGGCAAACATATGGAATATTCCAGAAGAACTGCGAACTGTCAGCAGCTTTTCGCCGCTATGGCTCTCAGAACTTATCACTACGCCAAACGCTGGGACTCCACAACCCTCACGCTCGACAATAAGATCACCTTTATAAAACTCTGCTGGCATGATACTGAACCTTTCTGAACTATTCTATACCCTATGGAACATTTTGTTTAGTGCTGAATATACCCATGCGCCCGTGACCGCCGCAGAAACTCTATGCCAACTGTTGCTAGCAATCATTCATACACCATTTACAGAACCACTTATGGATCTCTCTATTACTCTAGACACTAAGATCAACTCCTGCGCTGCGAAGACATGCATACCCTGCTCTTTCACTAAACTTATTTCATAAAAATAGTCCGACTCTATCTCGAATATGAAAGCTTTTATCGGCTCGCTTATGACAATTGCTAGCTTGCCGGCAAAGTACTTCAGAGCGTCTTCATTGACTCTTACTAAATCCCCTACATGGAATATTTCTTTTTCCCTAGTGGATGGTGGGTTCGGAGCCGTCAAGTGCTGGGATCTCTAAAGTCATCATTGTCTCAATAGATACACAAGCCGATAAAAGATCTTGAGAGCGATCGCCGGCTATTCCTCTACTGGTCATGGCTAGGTAAAGTTGTGATACTGTAACTCCTGGTTGGTCACCAATATCTGTTAGTAGTTCTGAAGCTTCAATGAGTAATGCATTCTCTTCATCAATTAGATCTACATTCGTTTTGAACTCTAGGCTTTTTTGATTCATTTTGTTTCTTCCCTTGCCTTAGCCGGCAATATTGTGAATCTTCTGGATGTGGTGCTGATAGTACCACTTCGGTTGACGCTGATCAAACTGCACAAAAAACTGGGTGACTGCTCCTGGGTCTTGGTGCTCTTTAATAACTAGTCCTATAGACTTTTTACTGATCCTGTTGCTAGCAAGTATTCCATTGGTACGCTTCTTATAAACGATATCACCTATACTAATCATAATTGTTACCCTCAAAGTCGAAATCTGTAAAAATTAGCCGTGCGTTGTTTATGTCCTTAGGACCGCCCAGGGGGGGTTCCGGCCGCCTGGGACATACCTGGGGACCCCCTGGGGCTGGCAGGGCTGGCAGCCATCAGAGTTTGATAGTGCCGTCCATAGCCAATTTGTATGCTCTATTCACATATACTGCTGGCAGATCCCATGCAAGTCCGCTGTCAACTAGCTCTTGGAATAGCTGGATCTCCTGTCTACCTGTTAGCATTCTACCTGCTTCCCATTGTGTCATTAGGTTCTTTAGTTTATTGTTATTTATTTGTGCCCGCATTTTTAGCATACTCTCCTGGAAGTACCGAACATTCTCGGTTGTTTAGCAGATTGGAATTACTCGTTCGTTAGTCTGGAAGTAGGGACGACTGGCACCATGCTCATCAGTCATCCACATCCGTTGAGCCTTGCACCGCTTGGGCTTAGGGGCTTCCATGTCTGTCAGAATAATGACACCATCAAAGCTGTGATCGTTCACATATTTGGTAGGAGCGTCAAAGCAGGTACCACCACACATCACACGCTCAGCCTTATGGCTCTTACCCTTCTTCCATTCGTAGACAAGCTTCTCATCTACATCCGTATCAAAGGGAACTACCGTGAAGCTGGCAAGCTTAGACAGGGTATTGAGTTCAGCGAAGAAGCTCTCAAGCAGTTCATCACTGACACTGCCTGACTGATCAATGGCGATAGCAATCTTAGCTTGACGCTGAGTCTTCTTGCCTGGGTGAATGTAGGCATACCGCTTGTTGATCCGCTTGACACTAGAGCGTCGGCTAGCACGCTGGCTAGTTTTGATGAAGTACCTCAGTACCTTCTTCCAGTCTACCTTAGTTTCTAGTCTTTTGATAATATCTTTTTTTACTTCCGCTCCAATTGATCCCCAACCGTTGGGAGATTGGCTGGCTTCCTGAGCAGCCTTCTTCATGGATTGCTTGAGCCGCTCCTTAGCCATCTGGCTAGCCTCGTCAGAGACACCTTCGCCACCTGACCAGCCATCATGGCTGTCAAAGTTACCAGGCTGCGGCTCTCCTTCACCAGACTCTCCACTGCCTTCGCCTTCTCCCTCTTCATCCTGGGGCATGTTAGCCAAGTACCACTCAGCACTCATCCCAACAGGCAACTCTTTGAAAGGTCCTCTGCCAGGCACGCACGCCATCTCAGGCAGTTCATCAGCGATGTGGCTGTTGATAGCCAGGTCAGCACAGATGTTCCACGACTTGTGGGGAACTCCCTCAGGCTTCCGGCTGGTCACATGATCAAAGATCAGATGATAGAACTCATGCTTGAGTACACCCTTGACATGCGCTTCAGATAAGCTGCCAAGAAACTCAGGGTTATAAAGCATTTCAAACTGGGCAGTATGAGGATTGATACACACACCTGCCGTAGCAATGGAACGATCCTCACGCTTCTCAACTCGTCGGCTAAGAGCAGCAAAGAACGGCTCATCCATGAGCAGTCGGTAAGCATGTAACTTCAGGTCAAAGCTCATAATCTATCTCTCCTACATTCATATATTACCATGCATACTCTACAGGTCAAGCTTTTTATGCATTTTATTTCGTACCCTTAAAAACAAAAGCCCAGCAGACGCTGGGCAATTGCCGATCTCTAAGGAGCCTGGGTGTAAGAGAGAGTATTAGGCTCCCAAGATCTTGGCAAGGTGAGAGCCCACCATACCATTATTTGCACGATGGAACTTGACAACATTGTCCTGTACCGTGCCCTTCGAAAGTACCGTCCAAAGCTTCATAGCAGCTTCAGAGTCTAGACCAATGAAGTAGTTCGCAAGGTTCTCAACCGCTTCATCCGAAAGCTCTGCCTTGCAGGTGCCTTCAGCTTCAAGTTTCTCAATCATAGCACAGTGCTCGTTGAGCGACATGGCAGCCAGAGCTTCAACCCGCTCACCAGCAAGCAATTGCTCAACCGTCACAACTCGATCATAGTTCTGAGCGAAGTCGTTGAGAGCAACAGCAGCTTCAAAGCCAACGAAGCTCTGAGCAAGGTTGAACATGCCGGGACCAGCCTCTAGCATGTCAGCCTTAGCCAGCACATCGTTCAGACGATGCCAGGAGCGACGGCTGGGATAACGCTTGTTAGGCTCCACATCACCGTTGTGCTCAAGATGGCTGCGGTTCTGGTTGATGAAGTCCCAAACCAGACTATCAACATTTTCTTTACCCCAACCAAGCCAGTCTTCAACAGTGGGTTCGATGTCCCACACTGACCAGCGGTCAAGCTCAGCAGGATCCATCTCGTTCACTTGGTACTGTTCCCCATGCTCACCGCCGTTGATGGCAGCAAAGACAATCGTATCAGGATGAAGGCGATGACCATTCAGCTTACGGCTGTCAGTCAACTCAAAGATTCCCTGGCGAACCTCTAAGGTAGCACGATCAACCTCATCAAGGAAAAGGCAGACAGGCTCTTCACAAGACTCTTTGAACCAATCAGGAGGATTGAAGCTGGTGCGATTACCTTCAACGCTAGGTAGCCCAACCAAGTCACCCTCGGTCATCTGGCTGGCACGACGCTCGACTACAGGCAAGCCCAAGCTGGCAGCAATCTGATATACAACCTGACTCTTCCCAATGCCGTGACGACCACGAAGAAGAATTGGCAGGCGAGCAGCAGCCACTGAAGGTGCTAGGCTCACGAAGGTTTTGAAGTCAACGCTCATTTATCTCTCTCCCTTACATACACATAATATCATGGATACACTGTTGGTCAAGCTTTTTAAGCACTTTTCTTCACTTTATTCTCTTTTTTTATTCCCTGCTTTTCCAACGGTTTAGTTTAGTTCGCTCCTAGTGTAGTAGGCAGGCAAACGCTGCTTAACACTTCCGTAGTCTTGTGATACAATATGGGAGCTTTTGCCGGCTTACTTTATGGCTATACAGATTACTCAACACTATGTACTAGACACCTGCCGACAATAGCTGACAATTGCAGCCAATGGCAGACAACCCTCTAAAGTATTGTTATCACTGTCATTCTTATTATAATAAAATAGAATACTCAAGCATTAGAACACCTTACCTTACTGTGCAATTATTGCAGTGAATCATGCATCTTGTGCAGCATAGTTGTGCAACAGGCTGATAAGGCTTTTAAAGCAGCCAATCGGGCATCGGATCCACTGTACTTGGGAGGCGGAGAGCTTATGTGTTTTCTTCTTCGCTCGGGCTCTGTCGGCTCGGGTCATGTTACCTTCTTTCTAGAATTTGATCTTCTTAGTTGTTGATTCAATATATTCTTCTACGGAGCCGGAGAATTCGCTGGCACCCTCTAATAAATCGTAAATGGACATCGTGTCACCTTCGCCTGGTTCTACATGTATCTTACCTGAGTTGATTCTGGACACTGTGCTTGGGCTGATCTTCATATTGAAGAACCTTTTGCTAAAAGCTCTGGCTACTTCTCTAGTGCTTAGCTTCCCTTGCTGTTCCTTTATCCAGTCTACATGTAGTTTGGTTAGTTTATGTGACTTTTGTCTTCTTTTTTTGGCTCGCCTTGCATTCTGTTCTTTATATAATTGCAAAGTGCAGGGTCGGCAACGAGGCTGGTAGCCATCCTTGGATGCCTGATTGCCCGTGTTTTTATAATACTGGTCGATCGGCTTAAGCACTTCGCAGGCTTTACACTTCTTTACCAAGTCTCCGTTTTCATCTGTGTGTGTTAGGAACATTTGCCTCTTCCTTGACCAATTCTAATTACTCTGCTAACATTAGGTTATTCACTAGCTCTAGTCGCTCTACGACAGCAGGTGTAATAGGTGGACCAAAAAGCAGAGAAGCGTGAGCGTCGATCTTTTTATCACTCCAGTCCCACCACCTTATATCAAGCATTCTGTCGCATAAGTCTTCCTCAAACCTATACTTAATCATCTTTGCTGGGTTGCCACCAACAATTCCATATGCTGGAACATCCTTGACAACCAGGGCGTTAGCGCCTACAACAGCACCGTCACCGATGGTAACACCAGACATAATTGTTGCGCCGTGCCCAATCCACACATCATTCCCAATCACAATATCACCGTTAGAAGAAATGGCAGGCGTCTCTCCGCTGGGATGAAGCCAGGTTGAGCCACGATTAAACATATGATTGCCGCCAAGGAAAAAGCGGACATTGGTTGCTACGGAGCAGTATTTCCCAATAACCAAATTACTCTTTTCATCTGCGGAGGGAGTGGTCTCCCAGAACACTAAATTTGCCGTGAAAGAAGTTGTGCTACCCTCCAGCGCCTGAGTGAACCTAGTTCCTTTGCCGACTCTAACCTTTTCCCTCTTGAGGGCTTTGTTGATAAAGTCTCTTTCCGTTATGTCATGCACTATCATTGGGAATCTTCTCTCTATATTCCAAAAATTCTCACCAAGATTGAGCCCAGGGCTAGAACTATAGCAATACCAGCAGCGATCACTACCCAATCAGGCTCGTCATTCATCGTCGTGCTCCTGGTCATCCCCGCCTGCATTGACAGAAGATACTATAACTATTTCCTTTTCTGAAAAAACTCTGGCAATTGATCCGGGACCTAACAGTCTGACTATGTGCCAGCGATCAATTCCCTTGCTAACAATGACCCCAAGCCTTCCGCCCTCAACTCTGATGTCGTCCTTACCGTATCGCTTCACCCAAGTAGGCTTCATACAGACAAGATCGCCAACAGAAAACTTGCTCATCTCCTATGGTCGTCGCTCTCTTCGTTGATCTTTTCTTTAATCATAAAAAAGAACTCAACCATCGCTGCACCGATCCCATAAAATATAATGAAAGCAACTATACCAAACAAGATCGCCTTCATTTAGAACTCCTCACACCCTATATCATCCGGGTGACAATCAATTGGAGGATTCCACCACATATCTTCTGCCGAGGTTTTATAATATCGCACCCTCTGGGATTTAGTATCCTCCTCTACGAGTGAAAGTAGACCGTCTGCTGTCTCAACAGCGAAGACGAACTTACACAAGTCAAGCCTATGTTTTATGTCTTCAAGTACCTTTGGGTCGGCTTCTTTGCGGTTAGCGAACACCAGCATTGTACAGTATCGATTAAACACTCTCATCTCATCAGTACGAACATCTAGCCTCTTGCAGCAGTCCTTAGGCGCAGGCGTATGAGAGCATCCAGTGGCATACATAAGCACTAGCAAAACAGAAGCTGCAATACCCAGCATAGTAACAATATCGATTAGAGTAAACTTCTTCATCTTCTGTTCCTTAGTTTAATACCAGCTTCGTTAAGTAGCATATCCATAACAGGATCTTCCGTTGTTTTAATATTATTATTCTTTTTACATTTTTGCCGAGTATATTCCATCTTGGGCACCCAGTCCATATAATACATTACGGATCGAAGAACTTTTGGGTTTAGCTTCTTCAGTTTCTGCACTACAAGCATTGCTCTAGCTCTGACCTGGCGGTTGTTGAGCGGCTTGGTCGTCCTATAATTATAAGATGGCAAAGCCAATGCGCCGATGAGTACTAGTGATGTAACCATGTTATTGCTCCTTTTGTGCTTTGGCTCCTGTGAGCAGGAGGATGCCCTTGTTGTGGAACCACTGTCCAACAAGCATCCCCCTGCTCACAAAAACACGAGCAAAGAAAAAGAGAAGCTTAGCTCCCGCTTTCCTCATCCCTCACCCCTTCGGCAAACCTAAGCTTACAGTCGCCCTCAAACTCCTCCTCGGTAGCTTCATGGTATGAGCCCCAAGGTCGCACTATGCCAGCGATATCTCCCAGCACAGCCTCAGCACTATCCCCACAAATTCTTTCTACTTCTGTGGTTTGCATTTTGTATAGAAGGTCGTCCAGAGGTTTGTCTAGCTCTTCTTTCGCTTGCTGAGCTTCGTAGACATTTTGAATCTCCAACTCAAGCTCGGGAAACTCCTTACTATCTAGAACAAAACTAGGATAGGTTCGGACCATTAAGCTTTCTTCTTGCCAATGAAGTTTGATCTTCATACTCATACCTCTACGGTTAGAACTTCCACCTCAAAGGTGAGGTCTTTGCCAGCCATAGGATGATTGAGATCAGCGACCACAACATCATCACGAATCTCGGTTAGAGTAGCCAAAACATGACCACCGCCAGGACCCGTAAGCGGAACAGTCATGCCTTCAGAAAACTCAAAGTCCTCAGGAAAGACCTTGCGATCAAGCTCGGCTTGCTGCTCAGGGTTTCGATCGCCATAAGCCTGGTCCGGAGCAAGGGTAAAGGTTTTAGTCTCGCCTGCCTCCATGCCAAGCAATGCATCATTGAACCCCTGGATCAACTGCCCAGCACCAACAGTAACTGAAATTGGTTCATTGCGCTCGTGAGAAGTGTCAAAGGTAGTACCATCATTCAAGGTACCAGTATAGTGTAAGGTAACAGTGTTACCGGCTTCGATTGTCTTAGTCATTTTTGTTTTCCCTTTCGAGGTAAAATTGTTCGCAGACTGTCACGAACTTATCAATTGAATCCCAGATTTGATTATCGAGAGTGCCTAGGTCGTAGTTAGTTTCATCATCATTGTAATATTTGCCAACCACTTCCGATTCCATCTCGAAAATATTCTTATTTTGCAGGACTTCTCCGTCCATTACAGCCACCCCGACCACATATGTCTCATCTTTCTGGACAGTAGCCATAGTAATCATCTTATTCTCGAAGTAGTGGGAGCCGACACTGGCGGCTTGAAGCCACTGCACTGGTGCTTCCCACTTTGTTTCGAGAGTAAGATTGATAATTTGGGTGCCGCCGTGATACTCAAAGTCCACTAACTCCATCCACCCAATATTCCCCCAACTATCTAAGTCAGGAACTAGTTCTGTGAGTAGGTTATCACTATCTGTTTCGTAGTCAAAGGCAAAATCACCTGCCTGCTCAGGGGTGATGCCATGGACCTTAACATGACTCTGGGTGGCGTCCATCTTATGCCTTTCCTAATGTGATTTTAACAAGCTCGCCGGCTTCGCTCTTTAGAGTGCGCAGTCCTTTGCGGGCACGAGTACCGGCAGCCTTATTGCCTTCAGCGTTCTTAATAACATCGGCTTCCAGGCTTTCAATCAAAGTTTTGATCTCGTTCCACTTATCCATAACATTGTTATCGTTTGTCATTCTATTGTCCTTTCTTGACATTTTCGATGTGGCGTTCTAAATACCACTTTGCTTTTTCTAGATCTTCAAGCTGTTCTCCCTTGTGGGGTGCCCGAAGCATATACTTTATAACATTACCTACGCTAAAGTTTAAGCCCCAAGCTTCAATAATATTAATCGCTTCAATGTTTCCCTCATTGTAGTGTTTGGGATGGTCTACACTAAGCATCGCTTCCTCCTTCCTTTTTACAGAGTTTGTCCAGTCTTTCCAAAGACTTGTCAACATATTCAGCATCAAATTCACAACCCTTGAAAGACCTTTCAGTGCGAGCACAAGCAATCATCGTTGATCCTGCTCCACTAAAACAGTCTACCACAGTATCTCCAGGTTGTGTATGTGCTTTTATAATTCTTTCTAAAAGAACAATTGGCTTCTGCGTTGAGTGCCATCCGGCATACTCTTTGCTCGTCGTATGATTGTTCTTTGTCCACACATCAGTTGGGATCTTACCGAGAGGATTATTCACCGCATCAACCCGAACATTCTTTT
>Ga0209337_1001042_pt1 | contig 21481 bp, 33 predicted proteins | sample LinPmetageLP53_FD_184044 | JGI IMG/M metagenome (GOLD analysis project Ga0209337, IMG submission 184044) | Marine viral communities from the Pacific Ocean - LP-53 (SPAdes) (version 2) | ecosystem: Environmental > Aquatic > Marine > Oceanic | place: Pacific Ocean | collected 2010-02-08 | reverse complement strand
TGGGTGGACGACAAAACCTAGCCAATGAAGAGACTAACCGACCAAACTTTGGTAGAGACACTACTAACTATCAATATCGAAATGCTAAGCCTCCTGGATTTGCATTTGGTGGGCCAATGGGTGGACGACAAAACCTAGCTAATGAAGAGACTAACCGACCAAACTTTGGTAGAGATACTACAAACTATCAATACCGGAATGCTGCCCCTCCTGGATTTGCATTTGGTGGGCCAATGGGTGGACGTCAGAATCTAGCTAATGAGGAAACCAACCGTCCTAACTTTGGTAGAGATACTACAAACTATCAATATCGAAATGCTGCCCCTCCTGGATTTGCTAGTGGTGGACCTATGTATGCTAACATGGGTGGACAAGCAACAATGGGTGGACGACAAAATCTAGCTAATGAGGAAACCAATCGACCAAACTTTGGTAGAGATACTACAAACTATCAGTACCGGAACGCTACGCCTCCTGGATTTGCTAGTGGTGGTGACATTTCTCAAAATGATGTAATGCGTGAAATGATCATGCAGAATTTACAAAAACCTGAAGTACAACAAGAGGCCATGTCTAACGTTATGGGAACCTCTCAAGAAGATGCTTTGGCTAGACTAATGAATTTTAATTCTGCCTAACCGATCCAGTCTTTCCATTTTTCGTCGCCCAATACTTCTTGGGCGAGGTTTAATTTGTTGCGTAACGCTTTTACAATTTTTTCATCAACGGTTCCTTTAGCAACTAAATCAATATACGTTACCTTGTTGGTTTGCCCTATTCGATGAGCACGATCCTCCGACTGTAACCGTTTTTCTAAGTCATAGTTATTAGAGTAATAGATAACGTTGCTTGCTTCGGTGAGGGTGATACCGTAACCCCCTGTTTGTGTGTTACTAATAAGATAGATCAACGCAGAGTTAGGGTCTTGGAATCTTCTTATTATTTCTTGACGTTCTTCATCGGGGGTTTCACCATAGTAAGTAGCTACACTATCAACCCCTGCGATGTTGTGTAATGTTTTTAATATTCTTTTAATATCATATTGGTAGTTAGCCCAGATGATTGTTTTACCCTGTACTTCTTGCAATATATCTATTAGTTCATCTAAACGATTACTTTTAACTTCGACTTCAATTCCTTCATCGTTCTTAACAAAACCACAGACCACTTGGTGTAGTCGTAATATCTGAGTAAGCACCGAAGTAACACTAACGATGTCGCGAGAGTCTAACTCAGCCGTAGCGTAGTCTTGAAGTTCTTTATACACCTTCTTTTGTTCTGAGGTTAGTTCTACCTCTCGTCTTTGATATACTTTATCCGGAAGATCTAAGCATTCTTTTTTTAGCACTCTATAGGAGAACTCATTTACATTTCGAGTTAATTCTTCTAAGTTTTGATAACCAACAACCTGTCTAAACGTTCTAGCCCCCATTTTTCTATTTACAAGCTGTGCATATCTGTTTTGAAAAGAATAGAAAGAGGTGTATCCTAATAGGTCCGGAGATAAGAAAGTGCTTTGACTATATAAATCCATGGGTGACTGAGTAACTGGAAAGCCTGTTAAGATTCTACGATACTTACTGTTAACTGCTAATTTCAATAGGTTCTTTGTTCTTTGTGCTCGCGGATTCTTAATCGTAGTAGACTCATCAACAGCTATTAATACGTTGTGCGAGAGTATAAACTTTTCAACAAAAGCTACACCTTTCTTAGTGCTGAAAGCTTCTACATTAATAATTAATATTTTCAGATCATGCCTTACTTCAAATAATTTTGTTAGTTCTCTTTTTTGTTTTAAGTTAGGTGACGGAGTCCACACTGCAATATGTTTTTCTATGTGGTCTGGCATATGTGCGGGTATTTCTTTTTCTGACCAGTTCCTATACACTCCTTTAGGAGCTATTATAACAGCCGCATTGATTCCTCCTTTATCATATAATAAAGAAATATTGTCTATTAGTACCTTAGATTTACCCGTCCCCATTTCCATAAAATAAGCGTATTCTTTCTTATTCCAGGATTTAGTTAATGCTAATAACTGGTGATCATAGGGTTCTGTTTTAAATTTATACTTCATATTCTATGCTTATCCTTTCTGATTTCTATACCCCATTATATATTACAAAACTATATAAATTAAAGACCAAGCTAATACTTTCCTTATGCCCTCTAATAGAATCACTCATAAGTAATATTTTAAATCTAAAATCTAATAATCGTAAAGTCTCTAAAACACTGTGTTTAATTAAAATCAGTATTAGATTATTAACGATATTAGATGTTCTCCTAAAGTTTTTTACAAAAAAGATTTAATTTTCAAAACTACATATCGTTAATAACTATATAACTTTACTTTGCCGGTATTGCTATATATTATAAAAAACCTACTACTAGAAAGGAGAAAAAAGTGACAGTTTTTGTCGTACAAGAAGTTCAGGGACGGAATATAACATCAGCCAGACAGTATGGTGATTTTAAAGTTTTATTACCTTCCAACACCCAAATAATGTTAAGCGCATCACCGTCTGTACGTAGGATGAAAAGCATTCTACACGACTATACAGATGGGGATTACTTACTATTAATTGGTGATCCTGCCGCCATTGGCGTAGCGTGTTCTATCGCTGCATTTTTTAATAACGGTAAATATAGTATCCTAAAGTGGGATAGGCAAGAAGGCTTATACTATCCCGTTGATATTAACATCCACCAGAAAGGAGAAATAGATGAGTGATAATAAACCAACCTTTGAGGACTTAGTCGGTACAACAGATGTTCAGGAATGGGCAAACGATGCTACCGATGGGGAACTCTCTATCGTTTCCAAACTAGCTAATAAACAGTTGAAACTTGCTATAGAAGTAGCTGAGCTTGAAGCTGGATTAAAAGCTAAAAAGGAAGAACTTCGTTTGACTGCGGAGAACGAGTTACCTGATGCGATGCAATCAGCAGGGCTTACTCAAATAACACTCACCACTGGAGAAAAAATCTCTATTAATGAGTTTTATAATGCTCACATATCCAGGGCAAATCAAGAAAAAGCGTATGAATGGCTAGTATCTAACGGTCATGAAGGGCTGATAAAGAACGAGGTTCTTTTAAAGTTCGGGCGTGAGGAGATTGAAGTAGTCGATCAAACTGTTTCGGCTTTACAGGCTAGGGGATTATCTCCTGAGGTACGCCAAAGCGTTCACCCAAGCACACTGAAAGCTTTCGTTAGAGAGCAATTCACTTCGGGCAATGACGTACCAACCGAGCCTTTCGGCATCTACATTGGCACTAAAGCAACTATTAAAAAGGATTAAGATTATGTCAGAGAATAAAAATGAAGTGGCAGAAGTTAACGCTACAGCAATGAGCACGTTTGACGATACTTTATTATCAGGCGGTACTGGGCTAGAAGAAACAACGACAGAGGATTTCGCAATCCCTTTTATTCGTGTTCTACAGCCTATGTCACCCCAGCTAATCAAGACGCACGGAAGTTATGTGGCAGGGGCTAGTGCAGGTGATCTTTATAACACGGTCACTGGAGAAGCGTTCGATGGCGAACAAGGTCTTTCTATAGTTCCTTGTGCGTATAACAAGAAGTACATCGAGTGGATCCCTAGAGAGAAGGGCGGTGGTTTAATTAATGCAGGACACGATATATCTATACTTTCTAAGTGTACTCGAGATGCTGAGTCTCGACGGTACTACACTGCCGAGGGTAATGAGATCGTAGAGACTGCTCAGTTCTTTGTTTTAGTTGTAAAAGAGGACACGGCACAACAAGCAGTTCTCGCCTTCACTTCAACACAGCTAGGTGTTTCTAGGAAGTGGCTTACGATGCTACGAATGGCTAGAGTATTGAACTCTAAGGGAGATTCCGTAGAGGCTCCTATGTTTGCGTATACTTATAAACTAACCTCCACTACTCAGTCCAATGACAAAGGTAGTTGGAATGCCTATAGCATTAACCAAGAAAGTGCGACAGCCATGCCGATAGCTATGATGGCTAAAGAGTTTATGTCTGCCGCCCGAACTGGTGATGTTGATGTTAAGCAAGAGCAGCAAAATGATGTTGTTAACGACACTATCTAACAAGGAGATATTGTATGTCGTTAGCAGAGGAGTTTGCTGTACGCTATGCTGGACTGCGTCAAGCGTATGGGACTTTCACAGCTAACAATGAAACTAGGGAAGATGGCAAGGCAAGTGGCAAAAACATTACTATATCTAAGGAGTTGTCTGATACAGATCTTCTAAAGTTATGGGACGGTCACTTGTCGGGGCATCAGAGCGTAGGCATTGTCCCCATAGATGAACACAATAACTGTGTGTGGGGAGCTATTGACGTTGACGAGTATCAGCTAGATTTAAAAGATTTAGCGATAAAGATAGCGAAGCAAAAATTACCGTTAGTTCTTTGCCGTAGTAAAAGCGGTGGAGCACACATCTACTTGTTCCTGACCGAACCCGTAGCCGCATCAGTATTACAGAGAAAATTAAGACAAGTTGCGGCGGCAATCGGTTACGGACAGGTGGAGATATTTCCAAAACAAACCAAGCTTTTATTAGATCGAGGAGACAGGGGAAGCACCTTAAACATGCCGTATTTTGGTGGGGAAAACTCTACCCGATACGCATACAGTACAAAAGGTAAGGCATTAACACCTGAAGAATTTTTAAAGTACGCAAAAGAAATAGAGTTAACGCCCAGTGAATTAGGGAAGTTAGAAGCCAGTCCGTTAAACGAAGGCTTAGAGTGGTTAGATCAAGCACCTCCGTGTATACAGCATTTAGTTGTACAGGGGTTTCCTAAAGGATCACGAAACTCAGGTCTGTTTAGTGTCGGAGTTTTCTTGAGGAAGAAGTTTGCGGATGATTGGGAAAAGCGGTTAGAGGATGTAAATATAAAATATATGCAACCTCCACTAGGAGCGCAAGAAGTTCTGACAGTTGCTAAACAGTTGCAGAGAAAAGACTACTTCTATAAGTGTAATGATCAGCCTATCTCTAGTCACTGTAACAGTCCGTTGTGTAGGACTCGCAAGTTTGGTATAGGGGCTAACGGAGGAACACCGTTGTTCAGTAACCTCACTAAGCAGGACAGTGACCCTCCCATATGGTTCCTGGATGTTGAGGGAGGTCGATTAGAGTTAGAGACCGATGATCTATTAAACCAAAATAGATTTCAGCGTAAGTGTATGGACGCTTTGAATAAGATCCCTCCTAAGGTGAAGGAGAACGTTTGGAATCAAATTATACAACAGCTATTAGATGCGATAACGATAGTAGAGGTTCCTAAAGAAAGTTCTACGGAAGGACACTTCATGGAGTTGTTAGAAGCCTTCTGTACCGAGAGACCTGCGAGAGAGAGAGACGAGTTACTTCTACATAAACCGTGGACAGAAAGAGGCCGAACTTATTTCAGGCTACTGGATTTGATGGACTACCTCCACCGAAATAACTTCAAGGAGTACCAACGAAACAAGTTAACGTCTAAGTTAAAACAGTTAGAAGGAGAGCCTCATTTTTTCAACATAAAAGGGAAAGGAGTGAACGTTTGGTTTATTGAAGAGTTTAAAGCACAAACTGAGTCACATAACTTACCCGAATTTAACGATAATTTATTATGAAAACTTTCGCTAAAAATGTATTTGAAGGAGATGACCCTTACATCATTGGGTGGGATCGACCTACGGTACGCGAGTTCAATAATGAACTAGTCCAGGGTAGGCCGACCAAGGGCTATGGTGTTTCTGAGTTTAACTACGCAGGGAAACTATACAAACCTGAGCCATGGACGGCACCAATAAAATACATTAAAATTAAAGCAGAGAAGTGGGCTTCAAAACTACTGGATCGTCCTATAGAGTTTACTTTTTGTTTATGTGGTTTATATGAAACAGGAGATGTGTGTATCCCTCACCACTCAGACACAGTACCTACCTTAGACGATATTGTTTTAGGTATTTCGTTTGGAGGAACTAGGTTATTAGAGTGGCGTGAGTATGGCAGGGAAATTAAAGAAGAAAGTAACACAAGTGAGACACTAGATTTTAAAACCAAGTGGACTCCAGTTACTCGAAACTTTCTATTAGAGGATGGTGACGTGTATATGTTCGATGGACGCTCTCAAATGACGAGCACTCACTCGATTCCTTCGATAGATTTTGGAGCAAAAAGACGAGTTAGTTTAACGTTTAGAAGTGGCTTATGACTCTTCCAGCCCACACCCAAGTTATTCTTGGACCTCCTGGAACAGGGAAAACTACTACATTGCTCAGTCTTATCGAGGATGAATTAGGGCAGGGGACACAACCCGAGAACATCGGGTTCTTTACGTTCACTAAGAAAGCGGTAACGGAAGGCAAACAAAGAGCCGTCAATAAGTTTAATATTAGTGATAGAGATTTACCTTTCTTCAGAACTCTACATTCATTAGCATTCAGACAACTAGGGTTGACTCGGGAAAGTGTGGTTAGCCATACGGACATAAAAGATCTTAATGAAAAAATGAATTTAAGATTAACAGGAAGAACCACCTCTGACGAGGGACATATCTTTGGCATGACTCATGATGATCGATTAGCGTTTATAGAGAACTTAGCTAGGGTTCGCAACATACCGTTAAAAGAGCAATGGCATGAAGTAGAGGACGCTGTGGGATGGTTTGAGTTAGAACGTTTTGCTAGAGGGTTAGAGCTGTTTAAGAAAGACAGACTGCTGGTGGACTATACCGATATGTTACACAAGTTTTTGGTAGAGGGAACTGTTCCGGCGTTAGATGTTATGTTTGTAGACGAGGCTCAAGACTTGTCTCCTTTGCAGTGGGCGGTGGTTCGTAAGGTCGCAGAAAAAGCTAAAAAGATCTATGTAGCAGGGGACGATGATCAGGCTATCTACAAATGGGCAGGGGCTGATGTAGACTATCTTATAAACAATTCTAAAAATTCTATGATATTAAAACAGTCTTACCGCGTTCCGTCTGCAGTACATGAACTGGCTAAACGATGTATTGGGCAAGTTCAATCGAGAATACATAAAGAATGGACTCCCCGAAAAGAAGAAGGATTAGTTCGGTGGGAGCCTAACATAGAGCTAGTAGATATGGAGAAGGGGGACTGGTTAGTTTTAGCACGGACTAATTATCTGTTAGAGGATATAGACGCATACTGCAGAAACGAAGGATGGTTTTTCGAGGTAAAAGGACGACCAAGTATTTCAGAAGCCAAGGTGAGAGCCGTTATTTTTTGGGAACGTCTAGGTAAGGGAGACGCAATCGGCTTAACTGAGTGCGCAAACATATTAAAGTTTATCAAAGTTGAGAAACCCAAGAAACTTGATATGTTAGATTCAAACTCAATACTACAGTATCAAGATTTGAAAAGCCATTTCCCTGAGCTACCCGACGGAAGATGGTATGACGTTTTTACTTTGTTAAGTCCTAGTGACATTAGTTACATAAGGGCGATGTTACGTAGGGGTGAGAAGATAACTAAGCAACCCCGAATACGGTTGTCAACCATTCATGCGGCGAAGGGAGGAGAGGCTACAAACGTAGTGCTACTTACTGACATAACTACACGAGTCTATAAGAATTACCAACAAAACCCTGATGATGAGAACAGAGTTTTTTACGTAGCGATAACCCGAACTAAAGAGAATCTATATCTAATTGAGCCTAAAACGCCCCGCCACTACCAGATATAAAAGTTCTTTACTTTGCACTTAAAAGTAAAGTATATTAAAACCCTTAATTAAAGCTTAACCAGAAAGGAGAATGTATGAATATATTTTATTTTAGTGAAGACCCTGTAGAAGCCGCTAAAGCGCAACCCGATAAGATGTTGGTCAAAATGCCTTTAGAAACGGCACAGATGTTGTGTACAGCTCATCGTTTATTAGATGGAGATGAATTTGCAGACGCGGCTGGTTTATATAAGAAGGCTTATATGAATCACCCATGTACTCGTTGGGTTAGAGAGTGTAGCGGAAACTACGCGTGGCTTTATCGACACTTCATAGCGTTAGGTGACGAATACACTTACCGCTACAAACGCACTCATGCGAGTGTGGGGAAATTCTGTGAAGCGTTATACGACATGCCAAAGAACATTCCAATAGGCTTTATGACAGAGGTAGCACAGGCAATGCCAGAAGAGTACAGAAACGAGGACTCTATTCTCGCTTATCGTAATTATGTTATTAATGAAAAAGGTTACGCTAAATGGGAAAAGGGTAGAACTAAACCAACTTGGTGGGAGATAGGCCAATGTCATCTATAAGAAAGAAACTAACCGTTAATGAAAACGACAGTAAAAACACCCGAATGGATCTTGCTTCGGCAGGAGTTTTAGCAAACTGGAGACCTGACGAACTCGCCCATATGAGCCGATTCGATAAAATCTCCTCTTTATGCATCAGTGAGGCTAAAAACTTAGACCGACCCTTAGATACTTTTGAAATGGGTTGCGGAGAGTGTTGGGCACTTAGAAATTTATACAAGGCTTATGTGGTCAAGAAGACTGATATTATTCGCTCGTATTATGGAACAGATATAGATCCTGCGTGTGAAGCAGAGAACCCTTACTGGTCTAACGGTGGCGAGCCTTTAGTGAACTCTACTTGGTTTAAAAACTTTAATGGCACACTCAAAATAGTCGATGTAACTGTCCCTCAGTTTGATGAACACGGGAAAAAACTTAATATCTTTCATGAGCTAGAGGATGAGAGTATAGACTTCTTTTGGTCCACCGAAGTTATTGAACACATGAATAGAGAGTTTGTTGGTCCGTGGTTAGATGATGCGGCTAGAGCAATGAGACCTAATGCATTAGCGTATATCTCTACTCCTAATCATGACGGTTCTAACGACAAACTACCTGAAGACCATATTTACGAGTGGGGCTTCCAAGAACTTAAAGAAGAGTTAGAAAGAAACTTCATTATAGAAGATGTTACAGGAACTTTTATACAGCTACCTAATCTTCGTAAGGCTATGAAAGAACAAGTAGAGCCTTCTGTTGATGGAATACCTCTACATAGTAGTGTGAAAAGATACCCTAGAGCGTGGTCGCCCGAACAGGTAGAGATGCTTGAGAGTCGGTTTGGTCGACAGTTCTTGCGCGTAGCCGCCGCCGCACCATTTCCCGAATATGCTAACAACTGTGCTTGGGTGTTAAGGAAAAGGTAATGACTACATTTATCCGAGCAGAACTCGATCGATATTGTTACTGGCAGGAAGAGCGAGAAAAAATTCGATTTAAAAAAGAAATCTTAGGACAGGATGCCCCATGGACAGAGGATCCTATACTACAGAACTTTAAGTTTTGCCAAGTTTATCGGGAAGATGATAGAACGACTCGGTGGTTTGCTAAACATATCAGAGTACCCTTAAAAAACGACCCAGCAGTTCTGATGGCAACGGTTATTTTCCGATGGTTTAATCTAATAGAGACAGGAAGAACGTTGATCGAGAACGACCTGTTATTAAACTGGGATAGACAGAAAGCTGTTGATGAAATCACAAAGCAACCAAAATGGGTAACAGGTGCTTATATTGTTAAAACCCCCAACGGTATGAATAAAGTCACGGGGGTTGCCGAGTGTATATCTCATATGTGGAACGATCGAAACTACCTCACCGACACACTAGAAGAAGCTAGAAATAATAAAGAATCCTCATTGGAGAAAACATGGGGTATTCTTAGAGATTACCCCTACATGGGTCCATTCATGGCCTACGAGGTAGTGACTGATTTACGATGGACGTATTTTTTAGAAAACGCAAAGGATCGATTAACGTGGGGCAATGCTGGACCAGGAGCGATGCGAGGACTCAATCGTTTAACAGGAAGAGACTTATCTTTTTCAAAACGAAGTCACAACTGGAATGATGAGATGAATGAACTGTATAGTGCGGTCTCAGGGAGATTGTGGTTTAAGCGTAAAGACCTACCTTATGAAATGCGAGAGATAGAAGGAGGACTTTGCGAGTTTGATAAATATTCTAGAATGGTAAAAAGCGAAGGCAGAACACGGTCTATCTATAAACATAACGATCTTCCTATGATTGAAGATCTAGTAGAAGGAGAAAGTAAGTATGGGAAAACTTAATGAATATTCATTAGAACTTTTAGAAGAGTGGGGAGACTCGGTGGACATACATTACACCCAGTTTCTAGAGGTGGCATTCTTTCTAAAGGTTCCTGCAACACATAAAATGGCGGTAGCTTTTGTAAGACGGAAACTTCCAGGACTTGGCGAGAATGAAATAAGCTATCTTATCGCTGCAATTATAGACGGATACCACGAAACCTTATGAAAGTAATTAACGCAAGAAATGTAAACGATGCTCTACTTTTAGGAATAGATTTATTTAACAGTGATGTTAACTATAGAGTACAACAGACGCGTAACGGTACGACTTACGAGGCATTAGACCCCGTAACAACTGTTTATAATAAACCGTGTGAGCGCGTATGTTTAATTCCACAAAGAGACGCTAACCCTTTCTTTCATCTTATAGAAAGTCTTTGGATGTTAGACGGTCGTAAGGATTTAAAACCTTTAACGTATTTTGTTAAAACCATGGGGGATTTTTCTGACGATGGTGAAACGTTGTGGGGGGCTTACGGTTGGCGGTGGAAAAGTTATTTCGGCAGGGACCAACTACCTCTCATTATAAATATGCTGAAAAAAGATCCTAACGATCGTAGAGCTGTTCTACAGATGTGGGATGCTAAATATGATTTAAATAGGTATGGCAAAGACGTTCCCTGTAACACTAATATCTATTTTAAGGTGCGCGAGGGCAAACTGAATATGACCGTATGTAATCGGTCTAATGATATGCTGTGGGGAGCCTATGGTGCTAACGTGGTTCATATGTCAGTATTGCAAGAATATATGGCATCGGCTATCGGTGTTCGTGTTGGCGTATATCGACAGGTTAGTGATAGTTTTCATGTCTACACGGAGGCTCCTGTTTGGGATAAGGTTAAGGATCTAAGCATAGACCCACACACCTTCAGCGAACTAAAGAATCCTTATGATACTTTAAAAGACTATAAGCATATCCCTTTGTTTAAAAACACCGACAGCATACCACAAGAATTAGAAAGATTCTTCAATACGGAGCCTGATGATTTTAAAACTTGGGATAGTTGGGAAAACCCTGTGTTAAAAGATATTGCCGCCCCGATGATGGTGGTTTACTCTTATTACAAACACAAAAATTTCCATGGCGCGTACCAGAACCTCTGCCACATTAAAGCATTAGATTGGAGAGCGGCTTGTCTATCTTGGCTCCTCAAACGTGAACAGTCACATATCACTAAAACAAAAGAAGGAGAAGCTAATGAGTAAATGGGAAACTATGAAAAAAGCAGCACAGAGTGATTTAGAGGCTCTTAAAAAAGCTGAAACATCTTACGGCGATTCTTGGAAAAGACGGGGAGGTGTCGGGGCTTTTATGATGTTAGCACGCAAGTTCGATCGAGTCGAGCATCAAGCCCAAAAGTGTGGGTGGGATGTATTTGAAGCAGGAAAAATTTACGTAGGAGATGAAGGTCTACTGGATGATATCAGAGACTTGCGAAGGTATTTATTATTAACTGAAGAACATATTTTAACGGCTATAGATGAATACCATGACGAAGAGGATCAGGATATTTCTTATCCTGAAGTAACTATTAATGCTGGAAACACCAGCGAGGAGAAGTAACATGAAGTGGTTTTCTAAGTTTATCGATTTTATGACAGGACCAATGCCTACAAAAGTAGATGAAGAGGAGAAGTCCAGAGTTATTGAAAAAGCATTAAAGGATGCAACAGTTGAGTTAAAACCTTTATCTAAAGGAATTACTGAAGGATCTGTTACTACAAATAAACGATACCCTCGGGCTACTAAAACAGCCGAGAAACCCGTTAGAGCAAGAACAGAATACGGTACTTTTGTGGCAGACAATAAATCTACGCCGGATATCAATGAAGCGTGGAAAGGCGGAAAAGCACCAAAACCTAAGTCTAAGGTTGTGCGGATCAAGAAAAAGAAATGATCTTACAGAACTCGTTGTTTCCTCCTAAAAGCGATTGGTCTGTTCCTGATTTTTTCCCTCAGTTCTCTGAGACAGAAACAGTCGCTATAGATTTAGAGACCTACGATCCCCACCTCATGACCTCGGGTCCAGGGTGGGCTACAGGTCGAGGACATGTTGTAGGTATTGGTGTTGCTACGAAAGATTGGGAGGGCTATTTCCCAATTCGTCATGAAGGCGGTGGTAATTTAGATGAAGGTATTGTTTTGCGATGGCTAACTAATCTTCTTAGCTCTACAAAGAGAGAGGTAGTGTTTCATAATGCACTCTACGATGTAGGCTGGTTAAGGAGAGAAGGAGTCCTTGTAAAAGGTAAAATACTCGATACGATTATTGCGGCTCCCTTACTCAACGAGAATAGGTTTTCTTATTCATTAGATAATCTAGGTGTTGAGTATTGCGATGAGAGAAAAGATGAGTCTCTTTTGAAAAGTGCGGCTTTGGCTTTTGGTATTAACCCTAAGTCAGAGATGTACAAACTGCATGCTAAATACGTTGGACCTTATGGTCAGCAGGACGCTTCCTTAACATTAAAGTTGTGGAATAAACTAAAGGTTGAGCTTGCAGAACAAAACTTAGAAAAAATATTTGCTGTGGAATCTAAGTTGATCCCTCTACTATTGGAAATGAGGTGGAGAGGGGTTAGAGTTGATGAGGAAAAAGCTGAAAGAGTTAGTAAAAAGCTCTCTACAGAGGAACAGAAAATACAAATAGAGATCAAGCGGAAGTACGGCAAAGATGTAAACCTGTGGGCTAATGCCTCCTTAGAGAGTATTTTTGAAAAGAATAGCATATGGTTTCCACGTACAGCCAAAGGTATGGCGAGTTTCCAGAAAGACTGGCTAGAGGGTCACTCACATGAACTGCCTCAGCTGATAGTTAGAGCACGGAAGCTTAATAAAGCCAGAACTACGTTTATTGATAAAATGATCGGAGACCATGCTTTCAACGGAAGGATACATGCGGAAGCACACCCCATGCGGAATGATCGTGGAGGAACTGTTACTGGTCGGTTTAGTTACAGCAATCCTAATCTACAACAGGTTCCTGCGAGAGATCCTGAGATAGGTAGTTTAATTCGTTCCCTCTTCATTCCCGAAGAAGGGTGTCAGTGGGGAGTGTTTGATTACTCGCAACAAGAACCGAGACTAACGGTTCATTATGCTAACCAGATGAATCTAACTGGAGCAAAAGATGCTGTGAAACTTTATACGGAAGAGAACGCAGACTTCCACCAGATCGTTGCGGATATGGCAAATATACCACGTAAACAGGCCAAGACTATCAATCTCGGTTTAAGCTATGGAATGGGTAAAGAGAAACTTGTTAAAGAATTAGGAATAGATGATACAGAAGCTGAAAAGCTTTTCCAACAGTACCATGCTAAAGTTCCGTTTATTCGCGCTCTACAAGATCAATGCGCAAGAGTAGCAATGGAGCGAGGATATATCAAAACATTTGCAGGAAGGCGATGCCGTTTTGATCTGTGGGAAAGCAAATATGAAAGAAGTCTACCGTTACCTCTTGAAGAGGCAAAAGATAAATATGGGGATGACCTTAAACGGTCATACACTTACAAAGCTTTAAATCGTTTAATACAAGGATCTGCGGCTGACATGACAAAGTTAGCAATGATAGGTCTGTGGGAGGAAGGAATAGTTCCGCACCTACAAGTCCACGATGAAGTTGACATTTCAATAGAGAGCAAAGAACAGGCAGACACAGTAACAAGAGTAATGGTAAACTGTGTAAAGCTTGCTGTCCCTTTATTAGTGGATCAAGAGTTAGGAACGTCATGGGGCGAAACAAAGGAAATAAAATCATGAAAGGTATCTCTGACACAAAAGCGAAACAAAACTCGATCAGGTACAGAAAGATGTTTGATCAATGGACTAACTCAAAAATAACATTAGAAGAACTAGGTGAAGAACACGAAGTTACCAAACAACGTATGTGGCAAATAATTACACGTTGTAAACTGGGTAATGGTGATTATTATTACGGTCGAGTTGTCGCACGCAACAAATGGTCTGAATTTAAACTACTCTACTCGGACTTTGAACAAACACAAAGAGCGTTTAATGAGTGGTTAAGTGAGCGTGAAATTAAACTGACGTCAAATAACCAAAAAGTTGCCCCACACACGGGATGGGAGTGGTAATCTATAAAAAACGGGGTTTTTCAAAAAAATCGGCCTCAGATAAGCTCACAAGTTAAACGATCTAGGTCTACTTAGGGGCGTAGGCTCCGATAGATGAAGAAGCTCTTAAAACGGCTTAGATTAGCTTATACGCGATCGACTCTAGTTCAGAGGGGTAAACATGGCAAAAGAGAAAAATTTGTGGTTATTGTTGAGAACAAACCTACCGCAGATGCATTTACAGCGAATTGAGACAGGAATGACCGGAGCAGGGGTTCCTGATGTCAACGGTTGTGCAAAAGGAAAAGAGTTTTGGATAGAATTAAAAGAAATACATTCGGGCAATGCACTTACTCTACGTCCTATGCAAATTTCCTGGTTGGCTAAACGAGCCTCCCATGGCGGTCAAGTTTTTGTGATGGCGAGGAAAAATAATGAAATCAAACTCTACCACATAGACAGCCTCACCGGAATAAAAGATTTAGTCAAAGAAGGCTACCGTTCCCCTGCTCTTTTAACATTAACGATTCCTTACGATTGGGACGCTCTTAGTACTGGTTTACTTTCCTAATACTGCTATATATAATGGTAAAAGTAGCAATTAGGCTACGGTCATTAAGTTAGAAAGGAGAATGTTATGTCACATCAAGTAGAAACAATGGCATGGGCTGGCGCAAAACCTTGGCACGGATTAGGTGTTGAAGTTGACGGCAATCTTACACCATTGCAAATGCAACAAGCGGCACAGCTAGATTGGACCGTTAGTAAACGTCCAAGCTATACTTTAGACGCTCCCGAATGGGCGGAAGACGTGGGGCTTATCCAAGCCGAGAATACTTTCCACATCGTTCGTGATTCCGACAATAAAATACTTAGCCATTGCGGTAGAGACTACGTCCCTATTCAAAATGAGGATGTATTCAAGTTCTTTAAACGCTTTACGGAAGCTGGTCATATGACCATGGAAACCGCAGGTAGTTTAAAAGATGGCGGAGAAATATGGGGTTTAGCTAAAATCTCAGAAGACTTTGCGCTGGCGGGTGATGACCTTATAAAAGGCTATCTTCTTATTAATCAACCGCACATCGTTGGTAGGTCGATGACCATTAAGCTAACGCCCATACGAGTTGTATGTAATAACACACTCACCATGGCCTTAGGCATGAATAATACAGCGTCATTTCGTATGCCTCATGTTAAAGAGTTCGGTGACGACGTTATACAAGCGGCAGAAGACGCTTTAGGATTATCCGCAACGGCTATGACTGAGTTTAGAAAGAACGCTACTCTACTTTCCCAAACAAAAGCCAAGCACTCGGATGTCCTTGATTATGTCGGTCAGATATATCAACCGTTAATGATTGCAGAATACCGCAAAGAACAGCTATTACGTTCTGAGGGTAAGCTTCTTGGCATGCAAGAGCCGCTAAAAGACAAACTCAACAAGTTCCCTTCATTAGTAATGGATGCGCTAGATCAAAGTCCAGGAGCACATCTCAAATCTGCAAAAGGTACGTGGTGGGGAGCCGTGAACGCAGTTACCTATGTTGAGGATCATTTACGTGAGTCGCAAACACCAGGAAATGCATTACACAGTGCGTGGTTCGGTGCTGCAGCAAACCGTAAAAGTCAAGCTCTTTCAACTGCCATACAGCGAGCCGCTTAATGAAAAAAGAAAATCCCAAGACGTATTTCTTAGCGGCAGAAGTCATAGAGATGCTGTGGGTTGGTTTACACGAGTCAGGTCAGGAAGATCTGGCTCGTGCATTATCAGACTCTATGATTACACAAGGTTGTCAAGAACTAGACACGGTAACAGATCCCGAGCTTATCTTGATGTTTTGGAAAAACTACCTAGAAGAAAATAATTTTGTTATTTTCTCCGAGGATGACACGGTGCATTAAATGAGTACAATGCTTGATAGGGGGGATCATGATGAATTACTGCCTGATTGCCCATGGACTAAAGAGGACGCACAATACTGTGATAGCCATGACGTTGAGTTATCCTATGGTAACGATGAGGAAGATAACGAATTTCGATACTGTAAGATATGCGATAAAGTCGCGGAGGAGTTGATGGGAGTGGCTGGCTAGTGGACCTTTTCTTTTCAATGTTTATTGTTTTTATTCCCCTTGTCATTCTTTTGCGAGGGGCTTGGTTGGTTGTTTGCGATAAGCAACGTGAATGGGAAAAGAAAAATAAGGATGAGAATCATGACCGATGACGAGATACGGATAAGACGGTTAGAAGCGCAAGTGGCTCTATTTGCTGAACACTCTCAAGTGCTAGGTGAACTGGTTGAGCAAGTCGAGGAGGATATACTAAGAACCGAAGGAACCAAACATCTATGGCAAACAATAGATGAAGCGAATGAACTGCTTATGGGACCTACTCGAGCTTACGTTAATCAAGATTAATAGCCTTCCTACTACTGGTTTACTTTCTAGTTATTGGGCGGTATATTATAAACTCGTTCTGCCGCAAGGTGGATTATTTTGACTAAAAGAAAGGAGAAATGTTATGCAAGTAGCAACAGCTACACCCTCTGTAAAAAGAGCACCACGTATGGTGACTAAGGCAACAAAACCGTTGAGCAAGGCTAAAGTGACTGCAATTCCTAAACCTACGAAAACAGGTAAAGGATCCGCGAGAACTTTATACAAGTTCACAGGTAAAAAACCAGAGTGTAAAACACCGCAGATGAATGCGTTGATTATTACTGTGATGGAGGCGGCGGCAAGTGATTTATTGTCCTCTAGCTTTACAGCACAGGATCTGGTTTCGCTTGCAGTAAAGCAAGGCGCACTAACAACAGGCCAGGATCCGCTAAGAATCTTTAGGTTCTATGCAAAACGACTTGTTGAGGAAGGCTACTTTGCGAAAGCGTAGTGAATCGGAGGCACAGGGCAACTTGTGCCTCCTCTTTTTTAGGAAACTCTCATGAAAATAGAAATACAGCAAAAAGATGGAACATCGTATAACACCAATTTAAGTAGTTTCTCGAGGGATATTTATTTAGCCTTGAAAGAAAACCATCTTCTTCATAAAAACGCCGATAGCTTTGTAGTTACCAACACGGTATATGAAGCCATCGAAAATCTTGTAGGATTGAAAAAATAACCAAGAAAGGAGAAATATTGTGCCAAACCATTGTTTTAATAGAATCCACATCAACGTAGGTAACTCCGATGAGATTAGTTTCGAATCAGTTGTTGAGTCTCTTCATGACGACGACAAACAAAACACTGTTTTCGATTTTAACGCGGTAATCCCAATGCCTTCCGAACTCAAAGACACCACCAAAGGCCACGCGGGTACTCCTGATGAGACTAAAAACGCTCGATTACGTAAAGAGCACGGAGCAGATAACTGGTACGACTGGTCTATTTCGAATTGGTCTACTAAATGGAATAGCTATGATTCAGAAATTGTTAACCACGAAATCGGAGAACGTATTGAGTATACTTTCAATACTGCGTGGGGACCACCGACAAGCGTTATCGAAGCGTTACGAGAACAATGCCCTGATTTATATATTAGTGCATTTTTCGATGAACCAGGAATGGAACTAGCAGGGTACTACTAATGTGGTACTGGTTTACTTTCGCGTACTGGTTGGTATACTTTAAATAGTTAGGTTATTTCATAAACGAGAAAGGAGAAATGTATGAACAATGTAGAAACAATACTCAGTAGTCTTCAGGATGTTGTCAGTACGTTAGACGGAGTGGTTGAGTCTCTCGCAGTGCAACGACGGATTAATGAGAATTTAATAGGGCGAATCAAAGAATTAGAGTTGAAAGCTCTAATGGCTGAAAACGAAAAGACGGCACTAAACGCAGTTGCTGGTGTTTTCCCGCAAACAGAGGTGATGTCATGAAAATCGAACCATTTCCTGGCGGAATATTTGCAACCCCTAAGGATATAAAAGCACTGCAAGACTATCTTTCATTGTTTAATGGAAGTGAAGCGGTTGTCGCTCAAACGTGCGCGTGGATGGCGTGGAACCTCGCGTGTAAAATCGTAAATGAATCCGAAGAAGAGGAGATCAAGTCATGAGCCTATATATCATTGCTGAAGAGAATTTCCACAGCCCTATGCGAATAGCGGTTCAAGTGAAAAGTCTTAAAGAACACGGAAAAGTCCACTCACATAAAGAAGGTGATAAAATCAGGGTCTACAAAACCTTGACTCTATTCAAAGAAGGCATTGACTACACCATCTACGAATGGACAGGGTCTAAGTTTAAAAAATCCAACGGACAACCAGTCCCCGAACTAAGCCGCATTTTCTTTGGTGCTCGGGGCTAAGCCTTACTGGTTTACTATGGGGTTATTCTTTACTATACTAATAAAGTAAGCTAACTCAGAAAGGAGAAAGATATGTTTGTATTAAAACACCTCAAGACTCACGAAACGTGTACCGAAGGCGATATCCGTTACGAAACTTTTCAAGATGCAATGAATGCTCGAGCGAAACTTGCAAGAAGCATGACTCACTACATTCACGTCAGTTGGGGCGCAGATATAGAAAATTTACCCACCTCATCACTCAGAGGCGTTAATGAAGTCTTTGATGAAGTGTTCGACAGCCCCGATATAAAACTTGATCCCGTTGAAAGAGAACTTAAAGATATCTTCCAAGTATTAGGCATGAACGATGCCCGACTAAAGGACTTAATCTGATGAGCCCTTCAAAGAAAAAGCTGAGAACAGGCAAAAATACACTATTTGCCCGAGTGATGAACTCTAAACGCGACTCTGCTCACCCTAAATGTAGTATCTGTGAGAAAAATATCGACAAGCAAACCAATGCCGATGGCGTTGTCTATTGGGAACGTGGCCACAATGCTCTACCTATTAATGACGGTAGATGCTGTAGTGATTGCAATAACACGTTTGTCATTCCTGCCCGAATAGAAGGTGCTCAGTCATGACACTGACCTTCGGAAGTTTGAGACACACTACCTCAGGGCGTAAACGCAAACCCCTGCAACGAAAGACCGGAAGATATGTCCCTGTCTTCAAAGAACCACCGATAGAAGAAATCTACCGTAGAGACACTAAAGAATATGCGTCGGCTACTCTACTCTACTCTACCGACAACTGTAACATTATCGATCGATCACAACTAATTGAATCATCAACACACACCATAGCTCCTGCCTACAACAAAGGAGCTTATCAAGTAATCAGTAACGAAAACATAAAAGATATCGGGAGATAAGCCTCGTACTACTGGTAGTTCTCGGTCATATTCCTAGCTATACTATATATAGTGGCTAGTTAAAGAATTAGCCGAAACCTAGAAAGGAGAAAGATGATGAGTAATTTTTCAGAATATATTGACCCATCCTGGGAGTTTGGGGGTGATCGACCATGCGACATCGACAATACAACCAGCCACGTGTATTCAGTGTCCGAATCGATAACCGAGTTTTATGACGGGAATATTAACCTAGCTGAGTTAATTGAAACGTTTGACAAATCAGGGATTATCTACAGCTATGACGAACTAACGGGACTCGTTGATATAAATAATAGGCTGATTGAGCCACGCGACTGCCCACACTTTGATATGGGCTAAAGGAGAACGATATGAACTTTGATACACTCACTCTGCTAATACTAGGAGCAGTACATATCTGTTTTGTGCTGTTCATAATCGAAGAAGAAAGAAAAAAGAAAAACCGCTAAAGATCACAGCCTCACACTCGTGGGGCTTTTTTCCGCCTATCGTATTGTTATCTCAGAATTAAAAAAGTTTTATGAAAAAACATTCGTCGATTGGCTAATATCACTAATAGACTAATAGAATCGAGCTGTGTGTCTCTCGGTCAGTGGTTTGTTGTGATGAGCAAAAGTAATAGATTTTCTATTAGTTATTACAAGTGAGTAGTAAGATACCTAGTGGGCATAAGAAAAGTATATAATTATATTGTTTTACACTAATATATCAATATCATTATGCGACCCAGGAGATCCGATGAAGACACTCACTTATACCCCATTACTACCCACAGAAGATGGTACTGCATTTGTTGATGACAAGGGTAAGACATGGCAACCGCTCAACTCAAAGCAAAAGAAGTTCTGTAAGGAGTATATCAAAGGACAAACAGCTACCGACGCGGCTGTTAAAGCAGGGTATACCAAGGATCGCAAGGGTGCTAAGACACAAGGCAGTGTTCTACTAAATCATAACCCGATGGTTCGAAACTACCTCATTGACTTGGAAATCACAGCCTCAGAGAAGGACGCAATTTCTCTAGAGAATCATTTGTCCACGCTCCACGAGCTTCGGGAGGAGGCAAAAGACCAAGGTCAGATCTCCGCAGCCATCACAGCCGAGGTCCATCGAGGCAAGGCTGGGGGATTGTACATAGATAGACGCGAGATTCTTACCGCGAAGATCGATCTCATGTCCAAGGATGACATACTCACTCGACTCGAGGAGATGATCAAGAGACGATCCAATGTGATCGAGGGAGACTTTGTTAGCATCGACTAACTCGTCTCTTCGTCGCTTGCTCTACTCTACTCTACTCTACTCTACTCTACTCTATCCCTCGACCGCGATGCGTTACCCATACCCATGAACAACAGACGAAGAGAACAACAGACGAGCAAGCGATAAACAAATCCGCGAGCAAGCGATAAACGGTTGATAAAAAAGAATAGTAAATAAGTTAAATAAAAGCTTTACAAGTAAAGGGGTAAGGTATATGATGTATTTGTTGTTTGGGTAAAGGGGTTACCAACGACACAAACTTTCCAACCCCTAATAGAAAGGTAGAAATATTATGTCAAACTTAATAGATACTAAGTACACCGCTCCTATTGGACGCAGCTATAACACCGATGCAACGGTTACGCTTATTACCAACAAAGGCAAAGTTCCAGCCCAAGCGGGTAAGATATTAGAGGCGCTTACTAACGCCCCTGACCACCAGCTAACCGTTCAGCAACTAATAGGCACCGATGCAGCTGGCCTAGATAGTAAGCTGGATGAAGTAGGATTGAACACGGTTCAAACCCCGGCTAAAATCTGGGCGTTCTACAAGCGTCGCCTGATCGACCAAGGGTTTATAACTGTAAGCTAACCCCCTAGCTACACCCTTTGCCCCGTTCTTCGGGGCTTTTTTTCGCCCACGGTTCGCGTCTCGCTCTATCCGCCCCTGTACCAAATCCCCTTTTTGAACCCCCCCTCCCCCCCTTTTCGCTTGCTCGGCGGGTCCCACCCGCCCGCCCC
>Ga0209337_1001040_pt1 | contig 21494 bp, 16 predicted proteins | sample LinPmetageLP53_FD_184044 | JGI IMG/M metagenome (GOLD analysis project Ga0209337, IMG submission 184044) | Marine viral communities from the Pacific Ocean - LP-53 (SPAdes) (version 2) | ecosystem: Environmental > Aquatic > Marine > Oceanic | place: Pacific Ocean | collected 2010-02-08 | reverse complement strand
CTGCCGCAGCACCAGTGAAATCAGCATCAAAATCCTTGGTCAGGTTAGTCCAAGTCGTTCGATTGCCGTCTGATCCGCCATCACTTGCCTCTTGGACATTAAGGAAATACCCTATCCCCACTCCATCGGTAGGTATCTCTAGATTAGCTGCATACGGTATGCCATTGCTATCACTAGCTGTTTCTGTAGCAGTCGTAGCCGCATTGGTTAGTCGCCATAATCCAACGCCAGCATGGTTGCACGTCGCTGAAAATGTTATGTCAACATCAGCAGTAGTCCCTGATGCAACAGTCGCCGCCCAAAGTTCACAAACGTCGTTACTAGTTGTTGCTTGTCTTACGACGAGACTGGCCGTTTGACCGCCAATGGTACACGCCGAAACTATATGCGTACCCCCACTCGTCCTCACCGCAGATATACCAGCGACTACCAACCGGCTAGTAGCTGCATCGCCTATTGCCATGCCGTCAAACTGACCTGACCAGTCGGTATTACCAGCGTGAGAAACAACCGACTGCGCGGTATAGTCCAGAGTCAATGCGGTGTCTGGAGCTAGAAACCACTGTGATTGGCCGAACATATATCTTACTCCTACCCGAAGTTCAGTTGTGGGGTGCCAAGTAAGATAGAATTATCGGCCTTAATAATGTACGGGACGACGTCATAGTCATTATTAGCACTAGAGACTGTCAGGCCAGCAGCAGCCGCTGTCTCGTAATCCCCGTGTAGCGATACAGTCCCTGCGCTAGAGCTAGATGGCTGGATAAATATGATAGTCCCGCATTGTCCAACTTGGCTGGCTTCAGTGGTTGGCGCGGCTAGTGTGTTAGACCCAGATGCAAGGGTAATGATGAAGTTAGTATAAGTGTCATAGTCCAAGACGCCGGACGTTGCCGCCAGCGCAGCAGTGTAAGTAGACGGCACTTGTGATTTTGTGAACGTCTGCTGGGCGTTTGTTAAGACGATATTAGAACCACCAGCGAGGTCAATTATACCTTGGACCGTATCTTCTTTGAGATTATTAGAATCAGTGGCATCAGCAAATATGATAGTATCAGAGGCAGTGATGACCGTGTCGGTTAGACCTGCTAAACCAGCATGTAATCCCGCAGGTGTGATCGCCCGTACAGTATCAGTCCCAGTTGTGACCTCTGCACTCGTAGCTAGTTCGACAATACCCGAGGCAGTTGCGGATGCAGCATCGGGAACATCACCATCCTCACCAGCCGGTATGAACGTCAACCCAATAGCATCACCGTCAGAGATTGTTCCAACAGTCAGAACGTGAGTGACTGCTACCTTGGAGTAAGTGGATGCTGACGTGACCGCGCCCGTCACCTTGTAAACTAGAATGGCGTTGGTCGCACCGTAGGACGCAATGTAGATCATGCCCCTTGCCACGGCATTCGTGACATCATCCCAAGTGTCTACCCAAGCATTGACGCTAACAGACCCAGCCTCGACATCATCAATATAAAGGACTGTTGCGCTCGACGGCGTGGCGTGATTTAGCCAGACCTTCCCAACACCTTGGTCGGTGTCAGTGGTAGCGGTCTCAAAAGCGAACTTGACGCCATTCTCTGGTGCATTGTTATCGACGTATGCTTTGACTGACTGCTGTGTGACACCAGCCACCGCGCTATTCGATCCCATAGCGTCTTCGTCAAGGAAGCCAGCGGTCAATGTAGCGCCAGCCGACATGGCGATTGAGGTTAAGCCAGCCAATGTTCCAGCCGTAGCAGTCAGCGTGGAGCACTTAAACGGTGCAAACGCATACGTCATATTGCCAGTGGCATCAGCCGTTGCGGTTGTCGTTCCAACCGTAAAGAAGTCACCACTCTCGTCCCAGAGAATTACAGCGTTATTGCCAGTCGATCCCCGCTCCATGATAAGGCCGAGGTCGTTGGCATTGCTACCAGCACCGCTATTTAATTCAATCAGCGGGTCTTTGATGACAGTGTTGGTCGCATCATTGGTAACAGTTGTACCATTGACTGTGAGATTACCGGCGATGGTCAGGTTAGCGCCCACATCGACATCGGCGGTGGTCTGAATACTATCTACCCATGCCTTGAGCCAGCGAACGCCCGTCGTGCCAAGGCTGTCGGTACTATCGGTGTCTGATACAACATCTCCGCCCATAGTCAGGACGCCAGTTATAGCTCCTGTGCCACTTGCCGCGAGAGTAGTGAAAGCGCCCGTTGCTGCGGTGGTAGCACCAATAGCACCGTTCATTCCACTGGTGTTGTAATCGACAACTTTAGCCCCGTTTAGGGTCAACCCTATATTGTTAGCACCTATCCGGTAGAAGCCGCTGTCAGGGTCAGAGGAGAATGAATAGAAGGGAAGTGACACTGTGCCGTTGCTGCCGAGGTACTGACCCGCAGAGTCGATTGAGCTAGTCAGGGCCAGACCCGTAGCATCCCAGAGGAGATAAGCGTTAGCAACAGGGGTGGCGAGTGTTGTGTTGGCACCAGTAGTGTCACCATCCGACAACTTAACCGACCGACCGACCTCAGTATTCACCTGCTGCGCCAACATCGTCAGCGTATCAAGCTGTTGCTCAACGAGATCAGAGGGAAAGGGATCGTTCTCAACGAGGTCAAGACCTTGGGTGAACTGTTCCTCACGGATAATGACCAGCGTCTCGCCAGAGGCGGGGGCCGACCCCATCGTCACCGTACCGCCAGCCGCTATACCCGCACCTGTTACAGTATAATGGGTGGTCAGGGTCTTTGTCGTCTCAACCCCTGTGCTGTCTACCACCAAGATGACCTTGAGGTCGTCTGCGGCGAAGAACAGGTACGGGAACGTGAACGCTGTGGCGGAGCCGTCCCCGGCTGTGCTGGACCGATTAGCTGTTGAACTTATCGCCATCGTCTTTATCCCTTATGGTGTTGCGAATATAACAATTAAGCCTTCATTGCGCGAGTATCTTTTCGTCAATGATATACGTTGAGTACCCTGTGACTTCTGCAAGACCTCGAATGATGTCGTCAACGCTGCCGTAATTAACCCCATCCGATATATGGATAGCTCCCCGAACTTCACTAACCACAGTCTTTACAGGAGCGCCAGTCACTGCGCTGATGCTTTGTAGGGCGAGGTCTAAAGCTCGGCTCCCATCGAGCCAGTCTTCTGCGGATATACCATTCTTCGCAAAATCAGCAATCGCTAATCCCATATCCACTATAAAATCCAACGGGTTGCGGTTGGATAAGTCATGCACAGCGTCGGTTCCAGACACAACTAAACGGGAGATAGTGTCAATCGCAGTACCAAACGCGAACACCCCGTTCAGAGAACCCAGTATGGACGCCCGAAGCTGGTCCTCGTTCTCCCAGTTGAAGCCGTTGGCAACGAACTGGATCATGTTTGGTATGAATATGTGTAGCACAAACATACGCTTTGCGAACTCTTTCCGACTAAGACGCCCATACGAATTGTCCACAATTGCGGCATATTCTGCGCGGGCTAGTGCGTTTGCAGAAGACATGAACTGCGTCATAATCCTAGTAAATACGTTCTGCCTTTGCCATTCTGACAACTGATCCACATCAGGAGACTGCTGGGTGTTGACGGATAGTCTCTCTACATTCTCCAGCGCAGCCGCCTTATCCCCACCATTCTGTTTGAGCCGGGCGTGGTAGTGCCCGTAGCCACCTAGCGCAATAGCGGCCTTATCACCAAATCTGATGTAGACCATAATCATCTTCGTGATCGTTGGGCGTTTACCCACGACGTTGAAGAACGACTTGTCCGTAAGTATCGCCTGATAATCCCGGTCAATGTTTAGACCACGATTTCTGAAGAACTCACTCTCGTTCAATTCTCGTAGCGCAGCCCTTGGGTTTGCTGCAAACTTAACCATCCCCTCTACGAAGTCTTTAGATTTCACATCTTCAGCAAACGCAGCAAACGATGCTAACTGCTTTAACCCAATCTGGGGTTTCAATCCAAGTTGGGCGAAGGAGAAGTTACGCATCAAAGTCTCGAAAATTTGCGTACCTGTGATGGAGTTCTGGACCCCACGCTTCGAGAACATATCCAAATCTCTGCGTATGGTCTTCAATAAATCTTTACCATGCGCCCGCTCTATGCGTTGCAGGACATCGGGATGCCCAACTACTTGGTTTAACTGTTGTGTCTTCTCACTATACGCGATGAAGTATTCCATCTCGCTGATGTGAGATTGCATCGCCGTGAAATCACCAATCTCACTAATAGGGCGCACGGTAGGCTCCCTATTCTTGAGGCTCCCCGGCGCGACACCACCGCGATAGAGGATACCTTTCATAAATTCATCTTGGGTGCCTGTATCGTCGGTCCTACGTTTGATTGGGCTGTAAAACTCTAACTTAGGCAGCGAGTACCCGTAAACTCTTTCATAAACTTCGTTGATACGCTGGTAGTATCCCTCGTAAAATTCAAGCTGTGCATTAACCATACGCCAATCAAGCTCTGTCATCTGGTCTTCGAGTGCCGTTATTATCTCGTCAGTGTATGCGTTACTTTTTTCCGACTTCATACTTAACCGCAGGTCAGGGGCTTTCAACTCCATCATCCGTTTACGCAACTGTGCACGGGTCCGAACCTCAATGTTGCGGACAACACCATCAGAGTGGAGATACGCTCCAAGGTTCAGTTCTACTGTCTCATCAATTTGTAATTGCTTGAGCAACGCCCGCTCAGATGTTGTATTCATAGCCCGTAGCATGAGTTCTGTGAAACGCTCGACAGACGATTTTTTACCCCGGTCAAATGCCCGGTTCTCATCGAACAGTGTCAGCTTGTTAGTCATGGCGTCTACGCGGGCTTTATCACTGGAGCGCATGACCCTTCGCAGTTTATTCCACCACGCTCCACTTGGGCCGATGAACATCTCAACTTCAACCTTCGTAACCTTCTCACGCCTGTTACGCTGTTGCGGTGTCTCTACACGTTCAGCGCCGATGAGGCTTAGAAGCTCCGTGCGCTGGGCGGCGCTTTCTTCCTGTTTGGCTAGAACATCACCTGCCAGTATTGACTTGCCCTCTTCAATCAGAGAGGTAACGGTGTCAAGTAGCTGTTCGAGTTGCGCCACATCAACACTAGTGGGGTCTGCCTTTGCCGCGAGGAGTCTATTTTCCAAGGCTTCGACAGGGGTGGGTATATCCGTCGTACCGTTACCCGCACGGATTTTCAGTCTCTGAATGGCAGCGTCTTTTGTTAGACTGAAGGCCTCACGAGCTACGTCCAGAACCTTCTGCACATCCGGCCCAAACTTACCTTTGTGGCCCTTCACCACCGTCCGTTTAAGTACTCTCTTCAACTTAGCCGTAACCTTCTCACGTCGGGCTGCGGTGACCAACTTATTGATCCGGTTCTGTAACTTCGGTAACGCCCGTTGGAACTGCTCCGCCGTCTGTACGTTTCGTATAGCTATTAAGAACTTAGCTTTATCTTCAGGCTTCAAATCAGATTGATTAATGACATCTATTACGGCGGACTGCGCGGCTTTGACATCTGTTTTAGCCAAACGTAGCCCCTCGCGAACACCCTTTTCCAACGCCCGCGCCCGCGCTTTAGCTGTGCGGCGCTCGGCACGGAGCAGTTCGACACCCTTTAATTCTACGGGTTTATCTAGGGCTTTCAGCGCTTCACGGGTCTTAGCCAAGGGGGTGGATGCGGTTAATAGATTGGCGCGTTCTTCGTCCAGTATCTCACGAGTCTTCAGCAGGGAGTTGACCCGATTGTCCAGCGCCTTCACTGGTTTCCCTTCTGCCTTCCTTACGTCTATTGTCTCCATAGTATCGACAATGCGTTGATCCAAGGTATCTACTACCTTGTCAATCTCCCTAATGCGGCCCCTTGCGACCTTCCTCAACGCGGCAGCTTCACCTTTATCAGCGACCTTATTCTGTTCAGCAAATTGCTTCTGGTAGAAGTCTGTACGCCGCATACTCTCGGCGGCGATTAGTTCTGCGTCTTCCGCGACGATGACACCATTGTCCGCGATCTCAACCCCAACCTTTGCTAATGCCTCTTTCTCTTGAGCGTTCAAGTTACTCACTTGGTACGTCTTCAGGTCAGGCGACACCGGGGCTTCGCGTAACTTAGCTGTAACGCTGTCTATCGTTTTATTAGTAACATCCTTGAGCAGTTCTCCTTTTGGATTGGGGGGTATATTATTTGCCCTACGGTCTTGCGCTACATCAACCGCCAGCCTCGGCGCGGAGAAACCCACCGCGATAAGGGGCATGGCCGTTAGTGCCCCGACAACGGCGTCGCCTACACGGTCCAGCGCTTCCGTTGTACTGATGGGTTCAAATTCCCCTTCTGCAAACAACTTGGTCACCTCGCCCGCCGCAATCTTAGCAAATTCCTGACCGCCCTCTGCTGATGCCTCGGCAGCTACTAACGTAGATATGTTGAATAGGAATTTTCTGAATGCTGTTTTACCCGTGGGTATCCTTAGAAACTGTAAACCTTTGGTCGCCAATTTACCGATCACGTTCTCACTGCCAGGGACTAACTTAGCTATTAGCGCAATAGGCACAAACTCTAGACTCGCTGACGCTGCTCCCCCCATTACCGCACCAATTCGAGCAGCCATCGGCTCTATCTTTTTACCATTGATATCCGTGAACTCTTTAATCTCACCATAAAGCTCGCCCACCTCAAGTATGAACGTCTGCTCTGCCATACCAGTAATCGCACCTGCTTTCAGGCCACCGAAAAAGCCAGGGATCGCTCCTACGCCCATGAACGCCAACCCTGCCGTTCCGAAACCGATACCGCCTTGCCCTGCACGAAGTGCCGATTTCTGTAATATATCTTTCATAAAAGGTATAACTTCCGAAGACCCTCTCACCATATCCTCAAAGAAGTTTTGTGTTTCCATAGGCTTCGGGCTGGACTCTCGTAGCTGTGCTATACTTTCATTGATGAAAGGTGTGTCGTTACCTATGAACAACTCCCAGTTCAACTTGCTGATCTGAGTTTCGATGTCGCCCCTTCTAAATCCTCTAGTAGCAAGATCGCTTATCCTGGCCATAGTGCCGAAGGGTGCCTCGTACACCGAGCCGTTGTCTTCATTCAGTATCTTCTCATTGGGTAACCCTGAAGGTATGAAGTTCTCAGGGTTGAACGTGGGCACCCCGCTACCATTGTCCACATCTGCCAATGGGATCGTAGGTGGGGACAGTGCCTCGAAATCATCGGGGTTGAATACGGGGGCGGTAGCCATATTAGCTATTCCCTGGCCGGGGGGGCGGGGTTGCGCCCGATAGCAGCTGTCTCGCATGTTGGGTGAACGCACCCGTTTTTAGATCAATCTTTCCCGCTGCAATCCCCGACAGGACCAATCCGCTGTCAATCTGTTCATCAGTGTAGGGCTGTACTCCATTCTCATGCTTGATAATACTCTTAATCAATGCCCTCATTATTGTAGGATTCTTCACATCAATAGTTTCATCAGGTTCCACATTAAGGAGACTAGAGACATGGTCGATATAAGAACTTGTATCATTCTCTACGGGAGGTGCCCAACGACTGATAATCCCCTCCACTGTATTAAGATTGTGCTTATCTCTGTAGGTCTGTAACACCTTACTAATGGCTCTAATTCCGTACTCGGGAGATGAGAAGTTGATGAACCTTGGATCATCCTGTTGATCGCCCATACCTTCCCACTTGACATTGGTCCTATCAATGTTCCCTGGATTGTTGTTATCAATTCCTCTGGTCAGGCCTGTAGCTGAGGGGTCCCCAAAAATAGATATATTGTTGATAGATTCACCTGTGGCATCCAACATTTCTCCTACAGAACCCATAGCCTTCTTGATGTTGTCAGCAACAACTTCGGCTAATGCCAAAGCTCCTTTGCCCCTGCTCAGTCCAGCAGGCTCTACATTATCAGGATTAGTATCTGCATCAGGCAGTGATTCTATTGTAACGGGACTTAGTGGGGCAGGCGTCCCATACCGTATACCTACCTGGGATTCATCTACACTAGGAGTCGGCGCTCCCGCCTCTTTCGGGCGGGGTGGAGCCGGGGGGAAAGCCGTAAGGGACCGTAATGGATCAGGGTCTAGGTCAGGATTTGCATTTTCCGGCACTTCCGGTTTTGCTAGACTTCTTAAGTATATTTCATCTTTAAGACTCTGGGCTTCATCTTTTTCAAGACGCTCTGCTTCATCGAGCCGCTGACGCTCTTCTATGGTTATACCATTAGCTTGGTCCTTCGTTATCGGGTCCGAGTCAATGACCTTTCCGTTCTTATCCTTAGTCACTCTCCAGTACTGCCCCGTCTTTTTGTCATAGCCTATGATGACATCATCGCCGACCTTAACGTTGGACTTGACATTGCTTTCCCCCGGCACACCGGGTGTAACACCCCCTTCGCCGACGATGTGATTTGGTACTTTAGCCATACCCCGTGTGGCGGGCACAGTCATATGGACGTAATCAGTTATGGTCTGATCAACCAGACGGAGTACCAATGCGTCCCGGCTCTCTTTGTAGCCATCAACCTTGTTGATGTTCGGGTCAATTCCATTTTCGTCTAAGAGATCGTTGAATGTCCGCGCCAACTCTGCGTGTTGTGCTCTCGTAAGCTTGTACTTTTTGACATGATCTATCAGCTTTTCGTTACCTACATTGAAAGGGTTGTCTTTTATGAAATCAAAGCCAGGGAAGCCGAATGTGCCTGTGTCAGTGGACCCTACTCTCCCCTGCACGATCTGCTCAATGTTTCGGTTGTACCTAGCGACTTCACTAGTGCCGAGAAAACCTTCCATCCCCAGTCCAATGATGCGGGTTTGGAAAGATAAGAGGGCCTCAAGGCCCGCAGACGATTCATATTTCCCATCCTTCAATGCAATACCGAGGTCCGTGTATTCCGCCACAATCCTAGCTGAGGCATCCAGCTTTTCGTTTAGTGAGCGAACCGGGGTGTTCTGTTTTATAAGCGCACGCCTTATAGTATTGCGGACTTCTGTGCTGAGATCGGGCACTTTATCCAAATCCGCGAGACTTCCACCTTGTTTGACAAGGTTGAAAGCCGCAGCGTTGTTCCCAAGAGTCGAGGCGTAACGCCTCTCCTTAGCTTTCTTCCCCGCGCCTAGTACAGCGGCTACTGCTTCACCTTCGAACTTAGCCAGAGCCTCTGGGTTGAAGTCCGACAGTTCGCCACTCTCTAACATTCGGATCGCATCGGCGGGACGTTCTAACAATCCCGCAAGGACTTGTGCTTGGAACTCCGGTAGAGCATCGTCCAGCGCTTTATTTATTCTTTGAGCGGAAAACGTCGTGGCTTTGAGTATTGATCCATATTCCTCCATAGCCGTTTCTACGTCTGTTCCCCCGATAAACAAATCCCCATCAAAAGCTGTCTTGATCTTCTTTACATCTATAATTTCGCCTTTAACCGTACTCTCCGCTTGAAAAATCCGCGCACCATCTAGGTACGATGTCCTAGCCGTAGCTATCCTTTCACCCAGAGCGTATTTCTGGACATTGTTAAGTTTCGAGGTAAAATCACCGACCTTATCATCAAATAACTTTTGAGACGCATCGTAATGCCCAGGCGCTCCAACCGGCGCTAACCTTCGCCGTTCGGCCTCCTCATTCCTAAATTCAATTTCAAACTCCGAGAACTGCGCTCTCGCAGACGTAATAGAACGCTTATCTTCCCGCACCTTTAAGATATCACTGATATCTGAAATAGCGCCGCCAAACTCGACCATACCTCTACCAAAACCGCCGACATCCCCCTCCGACGCACGGCGACCCCCGCCACCAGAGGGGGCTATATTCGCAGGTGCATCAAAGATTTTAGGCATCAGGTGACCCCGTTTCTTTTGGGTATAAATCGTAATATCGGTCGTTTGCTTTCACACCACCTTTTAATAAGGTGCCCGATGCGGAGAAATAGCTCTGCGTCAATGCGTTCCGACCACGCGCTCGGTCAAGTCTCGCGGTGTTCCTGGCCCCAGAGGCTTGCACTTTGCCGCCGTGGAGGATGGACAACAGATTCAATTCTTCCTCTTTAGCACTGTCCTCAAGAACATCCATAGACACACCATAGGCTCGTAACTCACCTTGGCGCTTTCTACCCAGCCGTCCCTCACGCCTAGCATTCTCCTCAGATGAAGCGATGGCTGCTCTGGCGTTGTTCTCTTCAAGTTTTGCGTTGTACTTTGCGACCGCGTTGGCTGACTGCCCCTGCTTGATCGCGCCAATAGCGGTTATCGCGGTTGACGCGGCCATCAGGCCAATGCTAATTGGGTCCATTACAACACCCTCGCATACAGGCTACAATCCCCGCCACCGGGAGAATACGCTCTCATACACTCAGCCTCCATCGTAAATCCCAACGCCCGCGCCCAGCGATGTCCTGGCTCGAAATCACAATCTACGGTCATCTCGATACGTTGTATGTAACACCCGTCAAGGAACCGCTTAACCGCCCGGTGGACACTCATAAAATTGTTTGTACCTACATCGGAGATGAAGGACCACGCCATCGCCCTACCGTGCCACTGTTTGATAATACCGGCACACACGATGGGTGTGTCATCAATGAAGGCAGTATAGGATGGGAACTTCTCAAGGGCTTCGCCTTGCTCTTTAGTCACCCACCCACTCAGGTACGCCTGGGCGTCCTGAAGTTTCAGGTTCTCTAGGTGGGTGTACTTAAAGGGTACGACGATCATTTCATCGGTCCTGTGTACTCAACTGAGGCATCACCGCCTCGATTGTCACCGGCAAGGGTTGGGCTTGCCGGTAGAAGATATGGTTGTCGCTACTGTACGCTCCATCCCACTCAATCTCCACATCCCCATTGAATAACGACACCGCCGTATCCATACGGTCGCCGCCTTCGCGGAAGGATATAACAGAAAGATTGTCAACATCTGGACCCGCTGAACCACCTAATGTCTGTAAAAAGCGTATGATGACGCGGTGAATGCGGTTCAACTTACCCTGCGCGGTTCCGTCTGTAGCCCCCGCGTCGAGGCGCAGCATCTCGAAATCAGAGTTGTAGGATTTACCGACATGAACCTTCGATGCTTTACGATCCAATGTAATTGCACCTGAAGAGACGGTCTTGGGGGCATGGGCAGACCCTTCGGCCAAGATGGATACTACTTGACCTTCGAGATGGTCGAGGCCAGAGATCGCCGTCGTCCTTATCCTGGCCTTGCCGCCTGAGACGTAGGCGGTGTAACTAGCGGTTACGGTGGCGTCTACAGCATGATGGATGTCACCACCTGAAGTATAGCTGGTGTAACCAGAGCCGTTGATGCCAGACAATTGAAATGTATTAGCGGTCTTGTTGGCGACGGTGAAGCCCTTACCGTTGAGTTCGGTCATGCCCGCCACATTCACGATCAAGATTTCGTCAGTATTTTCAAGACCATGTGCGACCGCCGTTATTACGACGGGGTTCGCTGCGGTAGCCCCAGAGATAGCGGGTGAAATCTTACCGTTGAGGAACAACTCGAACGTATTGGTCGCGCTCTGTCCGGTCTTGTAGGATATTTTATTGACCTCTGTCATGCCTACGACATCTGTCAGTCGCACTTCAGAACCGTCAGGTATTCCGTGAGATGCTGATGTGACCACGGCAGGGTCAGCCGAGGTGATGCTCGTGATGGTCAACGGGACATCGAGAGACAGACCACTGTCAACAAAGAAGGCGTCTTCCTGATCTTTCGTCTCTTCCCAGTGGGGCTTCAGATATTCAATATATCGTCTCGTCGCGCCGTTGATGTGCCGCCGTACTATCATGTAAAGTTCGTCGGCATCTCCTGCGGTGTTCGGAATGACCGCCACGCTCTCGACCTTTGCTTGAGTGGTCCCTGCGTCACTGACGCCCCCCATGATGTGCCGCGCCCATCCAATGACCTTCTGGTCGCGCTCGTAGGTCAATGAGTTCAGCGTACCATCCGCCAAGACCGTCCATGCGAGGCTCTGTGGCTCGGCCTGATAGGCCATATCGACTACACCTGTGCGGGTGATATGTTCGGCAACGAGGGTCGTGTCCAAGGCTCTGAAACCGTCATCCTCGAAGATATAGGCGAGTTCCCTGATCTTGCGCTTGGCGCGTTGAAGGAAGAGTATTGTACGACCGGCTCTAATGGGGGTGATGTTGGCGCTGCCGTAGGCGGTCGATCTGGTGCTCTGCACATTGATTGGGGTCACAATAATGCCGGTGTCAGACGCCCGAAGTATCCACTCACCACCAACTGTTCCAATCAGAAGCCCTTTTTCGTCTGAGGCCAGCCAGCGTATCGCGTTGACCGTATCAGCGGATAGGGTGTTCGTGACACCGTGATCGGCAACAACCGTACCATCAGGGTCAGTCGGCGTGAAGTTCTCAAAGTCACCTGTGCGGCTGAGATCAAGTCGCTGCGGGTGATCCGTAGGACCAGCAAAACAAAGTCTGTTCTGGTGGAACGTGACCGCCGTAGGATAGCCTGTCGTGATTGACCACACCCCAAGCCGCCAAGTGATAGTCCCTGTGGTCGCTGACGCATTAGGGCCATCAATGGTGGCGGTAATGCTAGTGGTATTGGCGCGGGCTGTGATAGTCAGGAATGTCCAGTTCCCTGCGGCGTCTTCCCAGCGTATTTGCCTCCCGATGTCGCTTGCTAGAAAACCATCGCCCCCGTTGATACCTGTAACCGCCGATGCTGTTACGGTTACAGACCCAGAGGTCGCGGACAGGGTTAGAGTCGTCGCTGTGGTGTTCGTGTTCAGATACGGCCCATCTAAGAACGTAATGTTGGTGATCGTCCATACAGTGTCCGAGGTGCGCGTGATCTTGCGAGGCGGGTAAGTCGGATGTGTTATGTACAGCGTATCGGCGCTCTGGGTGAACTTTAACTGGAACAAGTCCGCTGTAACGTAGGTCGTTACCAACTCAATTGTCAGGGCCGAGGTGCCAGCGGAGCCGTAGGTAGTGTACGCCGTACTGTTGACGTTGGTCCCGTCGATGTCGGTCAACTCGTAGGTGTTGGTGGCCTTGTTGGCGACCACATAGTACTTCCCATTCAACTCTGTCATCCCGACAACGCCGGTGATGTAAATCTCCTGCCCGTTGGTATAAGGATGGCCGTTGTCTGTAACAACGCAAGGGTTGGCCTTCGTAGCGCCTGAGATGGTGGTGGTGCTGCCGATGATTGCCCCGTTGTCTTTATAGAAACGAGCGTAGAGGTTTCCAACTTCAAGGATGTAAGCCTGGGTTGTCGAGAACTCAAAACGGATTATTCGCGTGGACAGCGAACTCGTCTTGACCTCTTTCATAAACACCGTACCAGGACGGCGCTCGACCGGCCCCTGCACCAACGGTATGAAGTTGAGACAGGTCTTCAAGCCGGTCTTATAGCGGTCAACTTCTGGTCGTCCGTAAAGAAGTGAAGATATTTCACCCCCGTTGAAATTGTTCTGTATGGGGCTGACTTTCGTCATTTAAAGCCTCGCCGTAATCCAAGGATCAGTTGGACTTTCCTGTGGCGGGCGCTCGAAGGCGTTGACGCGGCGGGCTGACGCCTTGACACTTGAGTAGTGATTATCAGCCTCCCTCTTCTTAGTGTTGGATTGCGTCACCTTTTCCGAGATGTCTCTGGCGATACGGGCGATCAAGAGTTCGACGAACAGTTTATCAAACTCGTTCTCGTCCGTGACCTGTTTCATGTAGACGAGGTTAATCGGAGAACTGTTGTCCGTCAGAACAAACCTACCCTCAATCTGGAAGTCGTCTTGGATGTTCGAGCCGTTCGTCCCATTAGTCGGTAGCATACGGATATAGTCAGCGGGAAGGGCGTACCGTTTCGCGTATCCGAAGGTGGGGTCAGTGCTATCCGCCGCGATCTGAACCCGCGCACGGGCGAAACTCCACGGGTGAGCGCGGAGTTCGCTATCGCGGGCTTGTGCGTACACACGATTGCAAGCGCGTCCTGCGGTCGTGTCTTCGGTCAAGGCGGTGATGGCCTTTGCCCCGACACTTTGTAGAGCGAGGTTGCAGATGCTTACTGCATCAGTCATCGTCGCCCCCTATTTAGGATGTTTCGAGAGTAATACGGTCGCTGAGAATGGCGGCAATAATTGACTGAAGCGTCACAACAGCATCATGCTTACTGGCGTCTTCATCAATAACCACCCTAACTCCGCCAGTCACCGTACCGGCAGCGGTGTGGGTAATATCGCTAATGTCGGCATTCATCGCAACGTCAATCTGAGAGTTTGCCATTCCTGTCTCCTAGAGAAATTGGGGGTGGCCGAAACCACCCCCAGGTCGATCAGTCAACAACGTACAACATTGTTAGCTCAATAGTGCCAGTAGCAGCAGCGCCAGCAATTACAACCGTGATGGGAATACCATCAGCGTCTGCATCGACAACACTGTTGCGACCAAGTGCTGATGTAGCAGCAATATCAACCGTAACGATCCCGGTTGACGCAGCCGCAGCTTTGTATTCATCAACGTCAAGAGCAACAACTGTACCAGCAGCGTTCTTATAAGCCGCGTGGCCTACAGAAGCTGTAGTAGAACCACCAAGAGCGTCATGCACAAGCTCTCCCGAAAGGATACGCGCACCGTTTGGAAGGTTGAACATTTCGATTGGACCGACAGCAAGAGATGCCGCTTCAGCTAATGCGTAAGCGACACGCACACGACCAGCCTGTTCGTTAGGCTTAACCCGTGTGGCTGGCGTACTTTGGTCCCACTTGGTCTTTTGGACGCTATATGTAGTAGCCATTATTTAGGCCTCCGAACAAGTGATTGCGACGACTTTTTGCTCTTCTACACGGGTAGCGCCAAAGGTTCCTTTGACATAGACCTGTGTCGAATAAGATTTGTCGGCACGCTCAGAGATGTTCACATTGATATCATTCCAGATGCCAAGGTGAAGGCCCGATTTCGCCCAGCAAATTGCCGTGCGATCCGTGCCAGAGAGAGTAAGACGTTGGCTGTCGATGAAGTTAAAGCCCATGAAGGCTTTGATACGTCCATCAACCAAGACGGGCTTGTTGGTGAAATCCAAGCTAACTGCCTGAGTCTCGCCAAGTAGATCGTCATGCTGTTGAGCGCCAATAGCGCAGAACAGAGGCTCATTGTCCACATCGACTTCAGCCGCAATAAGCAACTGCATGGCTTCACGCAGTTTGGCAACCGTGAGGCCACCAGCGGTTGTCCCGGCGGTCTGCCCGGCGGGGAAAGCTGTAGAAGTCGTTCCATCTTCACCAGTCAGCGAGGTCGCCGTCGCAGCGGTGATGATGAGATCATCCATTGCGCGGCCCAGAGCCATAGCGCCGTTGATGGCGTAAGGCGAGGTCGGGTCTGCAATGATGCGGAGTTTGTCTTGGTCATCAATCAAATCGGCCCATTCGTAATCCGTTGGGAAGACCCAACGTTTATCCTGGGGAGTCTCAATCAATGGGGTATCACCGTGGCGCGTAGTCTTGGCAACGGCGGTTACTGCACCTAGCTGATTAACAGCAGCGCCAGACTTACCGTGATAGCTGTCTTCCATGACAGCCCCACGCAGCTTGGAGCCACGCTGTTGAAGCAGGTGCTCAACAGTAGACTTGTAGTCAATTACTGACCAGTCTAAGACTTCATTTGACATGAGATTTGCCTTCCTATGTCGGTTAAAACAAAAAGCTGGAAGGCTTGTCCGAAAACTTCGGGGCCACTACTAAGGTTTTATAACCGGCCCTTGCGGGTTATCGGCGGTTTCCCTTTCGACACCACTATGGTGTGCTTGTGGCATTATGAGCACAGGTGTAACGGTAATGCAACAGGTTTACGCGTTCTGATGTGCATTAAGGCTAAACCTGCTTTATCACTTTTTCCTTGGTGATGATTTCTTCACGACCGGCTTTTTCTTAGCCATTGGCTTAGATGCAGGTCTTCCAACTTTTGAACCGTAAGTACCGGGACCATAGGGCATTACTTCTCACCTCTGTTAATATGTTTACGCTTCAGTTTATCCAACTCTACCACCTTCGGTCCAGCAGAAATATACTGCGCCAACAATTCTGACACAGCGAGGACATTATCAGCGGTCACACCCTCAAGCCGACTCGCCAACTTGAGGGCTTCTAATCTTACCTGTTTCATGCTGCGAGGCCCGTGGCTTGTCGGGCCAGCGCCGACTTCTTATTGACGGCGGCGTTATGTCCAGGGTGTTGCTTGTCGAGCCATGCGTCCATGAACTCTTTGTTCATTGATAGTTCGTTCAACTCAGTCTTCGCTTGGTCAGGGGTCTTCTCGTTACTCACCACCGACTCTCCAGTGTCGAAGTTATGGTCACCCATCTTGGAGTTCAGGTTGTCGATGAACTTCATCGCGGCAACCGGCCCCATACTGCTCCGCAGTCCTTCTAAATTTTCCAACGTGAACCCAAGTTTAGTCGCGGCAACGTCGATACCGGCGATCTTCTGTTCATACGCTGCGCCCCAATCCGTCCTCAACTGCGCGATGGCGTCATTGCGCGACACTTCAGCAGCGGTATTAGTGGCTTTCTCTGTCGTTCCGCGATAACCCTCCCAACTTTCCGAGATGATCTTCGCTTGCTTATCTGTCAGGCCCGCACCGTGAAATGTATTCGAGGCCCACTCTGCGAAGGCTCCGTCTTCTCCTGCGGGGGGAGCGAGGCCGTAGTCGGCGGCTGTCTCAGGACGCCCCAACTTGGTGTAGAACTCGTTTCTCTGTTCCGGTGTGGCGTCGTCGCCAAGGAGTACAACGGTACGGCCAGCCTTGTCGGCTCCCATCATGCTCTCAAGGTTGCGGTAGCTGCCTAGAACATTCGCGTAAGAACCGTTCTGTAGACCTTTGCTGATGGCCCAATCTTTGACATCACCATCTGGAACACCACCGATCCAATCTGTGTTCGGTGCGTCTGGTGTGCGCCCCGGCGCGGGGGCGGCTTCTGGAGCGCTTGTCTCGGCGGGGGGCGCGGATGCTTCCGGTGCCGGGTTGCCCGCGTCAACGGACCCAGTTTCTTCGGCCATGTATTATGCTCCTTTGGTTGGATTATAATGTTGTAAGAGTTCTGCTTCCGTCATGTTGAGGTGCTTCGTAATTCGCAACCACACCTCTCGCCGTCCCTGTAGGATGCCTTCGAGTCGGGAGTCGGTGTGGAAGGTGCTTTCATTTGCCCGACAAAACTCTCCCAAATCCTGAAGAACCCGTGAGGCGTGGACCCCTTTGAACACTTGGCGGTAGGCTTGCGAACGAGTCCGCAAGAAGTCCCGCACTTGGTCTATCATTACTGCAATGCTTTCATCACGCCAGCAGCGGCAGGTGCCGCCTCGATCATCTGTTGGGTCTGCTGCTGTTGAGCACGTTGTTCACGTTGGGCCTTGACTGTTTCGAGATCATTCATCCACGACGCCGGAACCGCATTAATCTCGGCCAACTGTTGGTAGATGACATCCGTGTTGAACTGATCCAACACCGACAGGTCTTGTGTCGTGTTGGCGTATGCAATCGCCGCTTCCAGAGTTCGCAGCCAACCGGCTGCTTCTTCGGAGCGTTGCGACCGTGACAGCGGGCTATCGTACTCAATCTCAAACTCGCCTTCTGCTTCGGCCAGCAGCGGTGGCATCGGGGACAACAGACCTTGCTTCGACAGGACATCGAGTTCACGCTCGATCATTGGCCCCAACATCTCAGACTGTTGACGGCCCATTGTCGGTGACAACAGCGCCCCCTTCTCACGGGCGCGTTCGAGAACTTCGGTCGCCGTCATCGTTGGCGTCTCGATCAGGATTTGGAACAGTGACACCAGGAACGCATCGTTGATAACGCTGCGCTCCATGTCCATCAAATCTTGACCGGCTGCGAGATTGCCGGTCGGGAGTGTGTGGACAAGCGCACGACCATCAGCGGATACCCCACCGGGGTTCATCGTTCCAGGCTTCAAGCTAAATGTGTCGAGGATGCCATCGTCGTGCGACAGCAACACCGGGTCCACGACCATGTGGCCCTGCTTGAGCAGCGTCTTCTTCTGCTCGTTGAGAACCTTGATCGCGGGCAGCGCCAGCATCGCGGGCGACCGGCCATAGATTTCCCCCGGCCCCGTGACGTAACGCGACACCTGATATGGGAATGTATTGAACCCGCCTTCACTCAGGACCATACGGTCCTGTACCGAGATGTAATAGGACGCGAACTGTTTACCTTTGGCGTCAAGCCTACCCGCCTCAACCTCAATTCGTGGGCGGACACAGTGGATGATCTCATACTGTTTATCGGGGTCAGTCTTCAGTGTACTGACAACGCTGTCCGGTATCTTGTCCCAACGCCCGGTGTCAACACGCTGTTGCATCTGCCGCGCTGTCAAACAGTACTTCCGGTACGCCGTGTCGATCATCGCCTGATGGCTCATGTCGAAATAGAGTTCCCGAAGGTCAGTCGCCTGATATCTCAGACCCCCTTTGTCGTGATGGTCGGTGAACATGACGCCGGTTCCAAACGCACCCAGGCCAATGTAGACCTCGTGCTGTTGGCTGGAATAGTTTGCCTTCGGTGAGTAGCGGTGTCTGAACAGCCTGTTCGTCGCGTCCTCGAACCACAACTTAACATCATGGTCTTTCATCAGGCTAGGATCAGATGCTTTCAGCCTGTGCCACTTCTGATTACGCGGCGTCAGCATACTCTCCATCGCAGCAGCAAAACGCTCAAGCCCCAACGCTGCGGTACTGTCGAGCATCTTCTCAGTGCGCTTCTCGCCACGGGTGATCTCTGAGCTAGGCGACTGATACGGGACGCTGTAGCGGGGCAACACACGGTCGGCTATCTCAGTCCAATGGCTCTCCCATGTCCCGCGCTGGCTGACCAACGAGTCGTACCGTTTGATGATATCGCCAGCGATGTCTTGTTCGGCCATGTTTAGGCTCCGAGTAGTGTTTCGGTTGAGGTGGTAGCAGATCGTGCAAGCGCCCTCTTCCTTCGCTGGGCTGCTGTCATTGGCTCAACCAACGCCGCAGTGGCTGATGGTGTGTCGGACTCTTTACTCGCGCCGGGTGTGTACTGTTGGCTTCTTTGCTGCGCTCCTGAAACAGAGTCGTCGCCGGGGTCGTCAGTTACACCCCCCGTCCCTAGACCGCTGGTGTTGAACCCATCAAGCATACCGCTTCTGTCGAGTAAATGCCCGCCCACTCCAGTAGCTATTTTAGCACCTAGACCCATAGGCGTTGCTAAACCTAAAACGGTTGAGAGGGCGCTGAAGACGCCGGGGCCAGAACTCTCAGGTAAAACGCTCTTACGCTCTGGCGTCCCCACTACCTTGGAGTTGTCGGTGGACCCATCATTCGCTTTATCCGCTGAATGTCTACCAGAGAGGATGCTGAATAGGCTGGGACTAGAAACCGTTTTTGGGTCATCAGAGAAGATGTGGCGATTTCCCGGCAGCTCTCCCACGCCCTTGGAGTTGTCGTCAGACCCGTCGTTCCCTGCATCACTACCACTCATCTCACTCTCCCAACAGTTTCATAATCGCTGGGGAGGACTCGTCCGTTACTCCCTGGCCGCTGGTCGCAATAGTCTTTTCCCGCCCTGTTGCGTTTGCTCTTTGCAAACGCGTCCGTGTAGCAGCATCCCTGACTTCTGTGTCAGACCTTGATGGTGGCGCTGGCGCGGGCTTGGGATCGGGAATCTTTGGCGAAGAGAATAAACCGCCCATAGGCGTCTCCTGTAGGTCACAGTGTTGCAACATGGGCACACTACAACGGAAAGAACCCCCGGCACAAGGCCGAGGGTTGAGTATTGAGAACTGCGTGCTCACGCAATAGTCTCATCCAGGGAGGATCATGTGAATATATCATAATCTGAAGAAACTACAACTCTGTTCTTCCTGAACCTACGGGATGATGGTGCGTCGTTCCTCGACACGTTCTTGCTGAACGTCATCGCCAGGGCGTCCGCGTAGTCTGGTGAGGCGAACCCTTCCTTGCGCATCTTCTCCTTCGGCCATAGCGCGAGTTGCCCTTTAAGGTTGACGCTGTAGCGCATAGCGCAGAGATCGTCCACCAACTCCCCCTCGCTCGGAAGGCACCCGGTTGGAATCCAATCTCGCATCCGACCCCACAATTCCGTCCTGTGCAGATAGAACACCGTCTTATCCTGTGCAGCGCCACCAGCTTGCACCTCGATGATGCGGTATCCAGCATTGCTCAACAATTCGCACACCGGACCCCCAATGCCGTCTGCCTCAATAAAAACATGATCTGGCTTGTACTTCTCAATCGCCGTCGAACAATGCTCCGCCATCTGCTCTGTCGTGCATTTAGCAAACACCTGCGGCTGTATAGACCTCGCGTCCCGCCCCTGTCTGAACCGTATCACCGCCTTGTCTCTACCCATCCGCGCCGGGTCAACCCCCATCAATAGTGGTGCACCGTTGTCTGGTATCAGTTCACGCTCGACCGCATCCTCAACCTCACCCCTAGCAATGAAGTTGTCGTCGCCCTGCCGGGGGAACTGCCCGTACACCTCAACCCGCGCCTGATCGCTGTCCGGCCCATACTGCCGAATGATGCTATCATAAACACCGTGGTCATTCTCATTGACATCCCGCCCGTCTATCGTCGCATGGTTCCACTGATCGCGGTTCCCATGAAAACACTCAAAGAACTCCCCCGACGGGTTCCTTGGATTGCTGATCGCTATCCAAATACGATGGGTCGTCTTGTCCGTGAAATACCCCTGCGCCACCGGCCAGATGTCCCCAGGTATGCCGCTGGCCTCATCAAACAACACCGCCATCCCCATCTGACTATGAGGACCGGCGAAGGCATTCGGGTTCTCCTCCGACCACAGCTTCGCCTGTATGTACCAATATGCATCATCGTACCCCGTCGTCTCCTTGAGAGCCGTCACCAACCACTCAGCGGGATAGAGGCTCATTACGTTATGCTCAAACCACCGCTTGTTGATCGACATCGTTGCCCACTTCCTGATCTCTGGAAATGTCGTGGACTTGAGTTGCTGCTCGGTGTTGGCCGAGACGATCACCGTGCTCGATGGTAGACAACTGAAAAGCCATAAGGCGATCCACGCCAGAAACGCTGACTTGCCTATCCCCCGGCCGCTGGCCCTGGCGAGTTTCAATAACTCCGGTATCTGGTCGAGTTCCAACTTTCGATTGTTGGCAAGTAGGTGTTCACGCATCTGGTTGAGGGCATCAAGCTGCCACTGACGCGGTCCAACGTGATTCGCCAGGGGGGTGTTCGGTTGACCCCACGGAAAAGCGTAAAGGACAAAGGACAAGGGGTCATCCCTGAAAGCAAGGAGCTTCGCTATGAGTTGTTGCTCGTCTGGGTGAGGTACTTGCTTTGCCATTAACGCTCCTTGGGTAAAAATAAAAAATAAAATAAAAAATAAAATTTTGAAATTATGCGGACTGACAGCGAGAGGACCATAGGGAGAAAGTCGCGCGGAACTCCGGGGGTGCCCCCCCGCCACCCCCCCCTTTTGGAAATTGGCCCGATCTTCT
>Ga0209337_1001039_pt1 | contig 21514 bp, 20 predicted proteins | sample LinPmetageLP53_FD_184044 | JGI IMG/M metagenome (GOLD analysis project Ga0209337, IMG submission 184044) | Marine viral communities from the Pacific Ocean - LP-53 (SPAdes) (version 2) | ecosystem: Environmental > Aquatic > Marine > Oceanic | place: Pacific Ocean | collected 2010-02-08 | reverse complement strand
GTTTGAGCTGAAGTTAAAATACTACCACCAACCCACCAATTAGCTGCCTGTGAACGTCTTTTACCAATAATTATTTTAGGTGCTACTCCTAACCCATGCCCAACTGTAGCTGTATTGCCTGTACCTGTATAAGTAACAATACTAAATCCAGCATCTTGATTGGCTTGAACTGTAGAAGTTATAGAGCCATTGCTGTTAGAAGCTGTAGTACCACCATCACATTTCCATTGCCAAGCTACATAAGTTTGATTATTTGAGTTGACCCCACCATCACTACCTACAGTAAAACCATTTGTATCAAAACTTTGCAATCCTTCATTAAGAGTAAAATCAGAATTTGTTGCATTGGTGTTTAATCGTATTTTAACTCCTCTCGAAGAATCATAAACTTGGTGGTCATTTGCTGTACTTCTTACTTTATGCCATGTCCAATCTGGTTTAAAGTTACCAGAATTAGCATTATTAGTAATTACATTACCGCCACTTCCTATTGCTGTTCCATTTCCTGTATATAACTGTGTATGAAAATGTGCTGAAGGATCGTCTATATTTGTATAAGCCATTATCCGAACTCCGCTAAATTTTGTGAGCAAATAGAATAATAAGAATTTGGTGGTGCATACTCGAATGTTCCGTAGCCATTAGCATCACTTGCCGCACTTGAAATTGTATTAACTGTATAACCACCCCAATTTAAAAATTGAGTATCTCCATTATAAGATGTTGAATATGCTGTAAAAAATTGTTCAGTTTGAAATGCTGATACTAAATCTGTTCCTGAACCATTTACTGCTGAACCATTCCTATAAAGAATGAATTTTTTTGTAGAACTTTCTAAATCTAAAGCAATTGCAAATGTATCACTTGAACTCCAAGCTCCTCCTGCGTTGCCAAAGTTATCTTGACCTGTTTGTGAACCAGCTACTAGATAATAATAGTTGCCTGTACTATAGCCAAGCAATACAGTAGGGCCTGTTTGTCCATCTGCTCCAGTAGAAGCAAATCCAAAAAGATTATTGTTCCAAGTATCTCCTGTAACATTTGCACCTTTAATTTCCCAATACCACCTGCCTTTAGAAACAGCCATACTACTTCTAGCAATTTTCCAAGCACCACCTCCCCATGCTACTTGAGTAGCACCTTCAGTAATAGTTCCATTAGCTCTAGGTTCAGCCCATAAAGGAGACCAAGTACAAAAATTATTAGTAGGCGTGTCCGTAGCTTGGTCAGCTGCTGATAAATTTTGAAGTGTAAAAGTTTGACCATTTCCACTTGTATCTGTTCCTAAACTAGAAGAATCTTTAAACTCTAAATAAACTGAGTTTTGTGGAAAACTGCCTGTGTATGCTTTTGGAATCCATATACCAGTATCTGTATCAAACTCACCAAAAGTTGTCGGTGCTAATTGACTTCCTGATATAGAAATGACCTCTGAGATGTAACCACAAAATCTATTTGCTTCACCAATAACAGTGCCTATTTCCATATAGCTACTATTTGCATTGTGCATAGTACTATCATTTTGACTAAAATTTGTTTCTGTAGAAAAAGAAGTTTCTTCAACACCATTAATATAAATTCTTAGTCTATCTCCTGCTGTCCCACTTGTTGTATCTACAGCAGTAACTATGTGTAACCACGCAGCGGTGTCTCTGAAAACTCTGTTAGTTATATACACAGCTTGGTCTGAGCCTGAAACATAAGACCTTACCCTTAATGTATTGTTGCTTTCAAAACTTACTAAGAAAAAATTATTTCCATCTGTGCCTGCACCCCAAATATATTGTTGGTTACTTATTTCTGTTCTTTTTACCCAAAGGCTTACTGTAAAAGTTTGACTATTACCGCCACCTGCACCCCAAGCACGATACATTCTTTCAGAATTATCTGCTTCGTTTTTATAAGAGTTATCAATTTCATACGATGCTGTAGATATACTTCCTCTATTAGCCGTGCGTTGTAGCGTTTCCATAGATTAAGTTTGTGCCATGTTTTGACTTCTGCCAATCTCTTGCCAGACAGAGCCGTTGTATCTGAAGCTGAAGATGTCTGTTTTGTTTGCTGTTGCTGTAACTGTAGGAGCTGTACTTGCAGCAAATTCAAAGACTGTGTTCCAAGCTATCGTTCTTGGCGTACTGCCTTGGGCTAGTTCTACAGAAATAATTGCACCTTCTACAGCATTACTTGGTGCTGAGAAAGTCGTGTTTTCTGTGGTTACATGATAAGCGTTAGCTGCTGCTGCTGAATTCCAAGCTACTGCATTAGAGCTTGAGGTTAATGCAACTTGTTTAATGTAAGCAGAAGTTTCAGCGGCTACTGTTCCTTTTAAAATTAATTCCCCAGTTCCAACATCAGCAATATAACTATTAGAGCCATCGTGGTACATTTCTAAATCGCCTGATGCTCCTGCTTTAAATTTTCCTGCGTCATTCTCAATAAAAACCATACCATCGTGAGTAATACGCATTTTTTCAGCAGTAGAGCCACCACTTGCTCTAGTATGAAATAATATGTTTTGGGAAGCAATAGTATTTTTAATATCAAAGTTACTTGCAGCTGTATGAGATATATCTCCACCTAGTGTTAAACCTGTAAGCGTACCAAGACTTGTAATACTTGATTGAGCTGCTCCTGTTACTGTAGCGGCTGTACCAGAAACATTACCAGTAACATTACCAGTTAATGAGCCAGTAATTGTTCCTGTAACACCAAGCGTTCCGCCAAGTGTTGTATTGCCTGTAACCGCTAAAGTTGTATCAATAGATACGGCCTTAACAGTAACACCTGTTAGATCTAAGACATCACCGCTGGGGATCTCTTTGATGGCTGGCGTTCCACTGCCATCAACTATTAAAGGGAAAAAATCACTCATTCTATACTCCTACATTGATAGTGCCGCTTCTGCCTATGACGGCCAACACTCCACTGGTTATTGTTATTGCTATGCTGGCAGCTCTGCCAACAACATTTAAAGTTTGTGAAACGGCAACATTAGCAAAGGCTAGAGTTCCGTTTCCATTAGTTGTTAGGGCTTGGCCATTAGATCCATCTGAAACATTTAATTCTGGGATCCCAATTGCATTGGCCGCTACTTTTGCCTGGGTGATTTGATCGTCTGCTATTGATGCAGTTACTACTGCATTGCTAGCCAATTGATCTGCACCTACTGCATCATCTGCAATCATTGACTGCTCAACTGCATCTGCTTGAATTGTTGCAGCTCCAGTTACATTGCCAGATCCATCAAAACTTGCTGAAGTCCATAGGACATCGCCAGTCATTCCAATTGTTCTGGCCGTTGCCAAAGCTGTTGCTGTTGCGGCATTACCAGATGCAGAAGCTGCTACTACATTTAGATTATCAACAAAGGCCTTATCTACTCTGGCATCTATTGCTGAATTTGCTCTTGAGGATGTGAAATATAAATAGCTGCTATCTTCAGTTATGTTTGAAGTGTCCAGGGAAATGTTTGCGGATCCATTAAAAGATACGCCAGCAATTGTTCTGGCTGTTTGTAATGTTGTAGAAGTTGCTGCATTGCCTGTAGCACTTGCGGCCACTACCGATAAATTATCTACAAATGCTTTATCAACATAAGAATCAATTTTTGTAGCAACTCTGGTATCTGTAAAATAAAGGTTAGTATTTTCAGCAATGTTTGCTGAGGTTAATACCACAGCTCCAGTTTGTGAATTAACAGAAGTAACAGCTGAGGCTGCTTGACTAAATGAAATTACACCAGTGCTAGAGTTGTATGAAAGATCACCGCTTGCTGAAATTGCAGATCTTGCTCTAGCGTTAGTAAAATATAAATTTGTGTTTTCGCTTAGATCTGCTGTGGTGTGATTAGATAAAGTAGAAACCTGGCCAGTAACATTGCCTGTTAAATTGCCTTCTACATTAGCAACCAATGTTCCTAATGAAGCCAAAGTTATGTTGCCTGTTGAAGATCCATTTGCTGTTGTTAATCCCAGGGTAAATTTATCGGCTGATTCATCCCAAATAAATACTGCGTTATCAGAGGATCCTCTGTTAATTAACATTCCAGAATCGTTAACTGGCACGCCAGTTAAATTAGCATTTAATTCAAAAAGGTTATCTTCTATTTTTAAATTGGTTGTATCTAAGTATGTGAGATCTCCATTAACTGTTAAATCTCCAGCAACTGTTAAATCATTTGCTATTGATACATCATTTGGCAGGCCAATAGTTACAGCTGCTGTTTCGGATCCGCTGCCAGATACTTCAATTTCATTGTTTGTACCTGCAATGATGGCCACATAATTTCCTGTGGTTTTTGTTCCCAGGGCAATAGCATCATCATCAATAGTTAAAGATAAAGTTACATTACCAGAACCATCAAAGTTTTGAGCTGAAGCTGTAGCATCTCCTGTAATAGAAAAAGCTCTGGCCGTAGCTAATGCTGTAGCTGTAGCAGAATTTCCAGAGGTCGATGCAGCTACAATATTGAGTGCATCTACAAATGCTTTGTTGACATAAGAATTAACCTTGGTTGCTACCCTGGTATCTGTATAAAATAAATTGGTTGATCCTTCTGCAACAGTGTCTGAATTTCCCTGGGCATAAGTTAAAACCCCAGTTGATGAATTATAAGAAAGTTGTGCTGAATTTTCTGATATTGAGGCCCTGGCTCTTGCCTCGGTAAAGTACAAAGATCCAGATTCTGAAAGCTGCGATGTATTGAATGGGCTTAAAGAAACAACACCAGTAAATGTTCCAGCTGTATCATCATAACTCCAGGTAAGGCCAGTGCCATTTTGGATTAAAGCTGCAACCCTATCATCTGTTCTTTCATTCGTAAAAAATAAATTTGTAGATCCTTCTTGCAGATTATCTGTATCTTTAGTTGCTAACCTAGTATCAAAAGCTGCAAAGCTCCTGGTATCTGTAAAATATAAATTAGATCCTTCACTTAAATTTGAGGTTGAATGATTAGATATATTGCTAACCTGGCCAGTTACATTGCCAGTTAATGCAGCTGTTACAACTCCAAAAGTTACATTATCTGAGGTGCCAACTGCTTGGCCAATAGAAAAAGTTATGTTGTTGCCACTTAACGCAGAAGTTACACCAGTACCACCAAGCAAGCCTAGTGTTTCTGAATCAAGATCTATAGATCCAGAATTAGTGCCATCGCTTATATCAAGATCCTCAGCCGTTATGGCCGCATCAACATAAGTTTTAATAGCTTTGGCTGAGGCCAGCGTGTTATCAGATCCAGAGACTGCATTTAGATCTGTATCTAAAACACCAGCTTTTAAATTATCAACTTCTAAGTTTGTTAAAGTATTGTTATCAAGATCTAATGATTTATTTGTTAATGTTTGAGATCCAGTTAATGTTGCAACTGTAGAATCAATAGCAAAAGATACAGTGTTTTCTGCTCCAACTGTATCTATACCAGTGCCGCCATTTAAAGTAAATGTTTCGCTATCAAGATCTATTGAAAGCACCCCACCGCTATCGGCTTGGAAATCTAAATCTTGGGCCGTAACTTGGGAATCAATATAAGTTTTTAATGATTGCTGAGTTGCTAAAGCTGTTGCTGAATTACTGGCTAAATTATCTTCATCTAATATAGATGTAACTGTAGATCCACTGCTAAACGATAAACTTGTTATGCCATTAACAGTACCGCCATTAATATCAACTGTATTATCAGCTGTAATACTCCAGGGCAAAGTAATCCAGGCATTGTTACCGCTGTTGCGGATCTTCATAACTGAGCTGCTAGTGTCTACCCACAATTCATAGGCAAACTTAGTCGCTGGCTCTGTTGCTCCAGAGTTATTAGAAACAATTGCAGTAAGTGCATTGTTTAAATCAGCTCTGAAATTTGCTCCAGATTGATTGATTAAATTGTAATCATGTTGAGCCATTAGCTACCCTTTTGTTGTTTATAAATTTTACTTTTATTAATTGCTTTACGCATATATATTTTTATTCCTCTAATCGCATTGGATCAACTTCTTCCCAACCATAAAGCTGCCATGTAAAATATGCATCTAAATCTTCAATTGTTGTTGTTGCTTGGTACCACTCTATAGCTTTATTATCTGTTAAATCGCTAATTAAAATGAAATTTTCTGGCAAGCCATCTATTTTATAGGAGTAAACTCCTGATAAAGATGCATACATTTTTTCAGTAATTGTTTGGGTTTTATCTGCTTTATCAACTGCTATTACTTCTACACAAACATTCTTAACAATCAAAGTATTATTACTCATACTAAGTGGAATTGTGTTTACAGTATCAAGAGTGTAAGTGTAATTAAAATTATGTATTGCCATTAAATCTCCGAAAATTTATAGAATCCATATTGAACATTTGCCACATATCTATTGTTGCCGTCCCCTTGGGCATTCACATACAGCCTTAATGTTCTTGATGTGCTACTGGTTTTTCTAACCATAAAATCTTTTTGCACCATTTCATTTGCATTATCGAACCTTGCAATTGCAGACCAATATTCTGAGTTTCCAGAATGATATTGAGCAGAGCCTTGATCTGCTGTTGGAATATTTGGGTTGCTGTCATCTGAATATTCAATATCACTTCTAAGCTCAAAACTTGAACCAGAGCCAAAAGTTCCATCGCCTGCAACTATAGATAAAGTTTTAACCTGTCCAGTGCTACCAAAAACTCTACAAAAAATATGATATACCCCTGGTGCAGTTCCCAAATCAGCTACCAGCTTTAATCTTTTTTGATTATTTTGCCAAGCTCCTATTGTTGATCCTGAAACTGTCGCAGCTTCAAAATTTAGAGCCAGGTCTGTAACATTAATTTTGTCTGCTGTTATGTTGGTAATTCTTGCGTTGTCAATAAATACAGTTCCACCGCTAACTAAAAATGGGCTTACGCTAGATCCAGAACCATTATCAATTTGAAAAGTATCAGCTAAAAATGAAACAATGCTTGTTGCTCCAGAGCCAGAAGATGCGTTAGATCCTAAGACCATTTGTGCAACCTTGCCAGCTGCATTAGTTTTTAAAACAAAACTGGCAGCAGCATTGCCATTAATATTAGTTATAGCCGTAGCGTTTGTAGTTACAGAGGAAGATACCCCACTTACAGTTGATGTTAATGAGCTTATATCGCCTGCTAAAGCAGTGTCTGCATTTGCCCTGGTTGTTTGCTCTGTGCTAATTGCTGAGGTATTGCCGCCAACAGTAGAAGTTAAGTTGGTTAATGCAGTTGCATTAGCAGCTGTATTAGTTGTTAAGGTAACAATGTTGCTTTGTGCTGAGGCAATGTTTGTGGTGTTAGTTCCTACAGTTGAATTTAATGAGTTATACAAAGTAACTAGGGATGAATCTCTGGCCTTTTCCCAGCCATTGTTTGCTGCATTTCTTACATATATCTGGTTGTTATCGTCTGTATCTGCCCATAAATCCTGAGCCTGTAACGCATCGCCATTAGCCCTGGTGCTTGGTGCTGAGGTAGCTTTTATTAATTCTGTTGAGCTTGCCCCACCAGCATTTATTGCTGCCACTAAATCTGTTCCAGCTTTTGATAGTGTTACAGCTGAGTTTTTTATATCAGCAGTATTTACTGGCTCTGTTGTTATGCTAAAAGTTAGTGTTGCTGCATCTGATTCAACGCCAAGAGTATTAATTGAGCTTACGCTGGCAACATAGTTATTGCCTTTAGGTAAATAATTAAGATCTGCATTATTAACATCTACAATTTTATTGGTTAGTTGATTGCCAGAGCTATCAACAATATTTACTCTAAAAGTTTTATCTGGAAAATCTGTTGGCTCAGTCCAGGACAAAAAAGGCCTGCCAGTTGAGCTAGATCCGCTATCAGTAAAAGATAAACCAGTAGGAGGCTTAACAGCATAGGCTGAGGGTAAGTTTGCTAAATCTTCTACTGCTTCTTGCGGTGGTACTTCCCAGGTATAAACATCAAAATATTCTATTAAGCTGACTGAAACCAATCCATTAGATTGCAATTCCAGAGCCTCAACCCTACAAACTTTGCCAGAAAAACTTAGGCCAGAATATGTTAGATCAACAATATCTCCAACATTTAATTTATACATTTCTGAGGTTCCCAAAAACTGCATTGTTGTCTGGTTTCTGCTCCTAGTTAAAATTGCCTTAGCCATGTTGTAGGCAATATAAGGATCAGTAACTAAAGGAAACTCAGCTTTAACCTCTAGCACTTCACCGCCATCATCCGAGGCAAAATTTGGTGAGGCATCATGTAAAACTGTTGCGGTATCTAATTCATACTTTTTATTAGCATTAAAAAATTCAACAATAACTTTGTTGGCCTTTTTATCTTTGTTTCCATAATCAACCGATATTCCAGATTCAGCAATTATGTGATTATCATTAATGCTAAAAGTTGATGAGCCTGTATCTTCAATTGCTAATTCATATTTACCATCTATATACAAAAATATTCCTCGCATATTTGCCAGGAGTTCCTTAGCGTTATCCATTACATTTTTGTTTATATCAATGTAGCCATTACAATGAAACCTTTTAACTTTTGCTAATGTTGTACCTACTTCGCCAGAAAATGATGCAGAAAATAAAGCATTTATATAAACTAAGTATTCAGCACTTTCATCATAAAATTGATCTCTGTGAACTTCCTTTATCTCAGCCTCAGTAATAATTCCATTTCCATTTGAATCGTATAGGCTTAATACTTCACCAATTTTATTTTGAAACCAATTTGTATTAGCAAAAGTACCATCAATTGAAAAAAAATCATTACCAGAAGTTGCAGTAAAAGTGGTGGCAACAGCAGATCCATTAAAATATGGTTGATCTACTTTTGTATCGCAGACATTTGCAGCTGCTGTAAAAGTTGACATATTTATTTGTGCGGATGTTAGACCTTTGCCATATTCATTGTTTGTAATGTAATCAAGAAAACACAAGGCTGGGTTGTCTGAATGTTTGTAAGTAGAAACAGTGCCGAATGTTTGGTTTGAATCCCTTGGATCAAAAACTTTTTTGCCTCGCACTTGCACTGTTAATTGCGGCACTCCTCGCCACATTCCGTTTTTGTGATAACCATAATGTGCTGCTATGTAACATATACCATTTAATTTATGTGCCGTTGTCCAATTTGGCATAGATGCAACAAGCATTGGATCTGCTGTTTGTGATGCAGCTCCATGATGTAAGTTCATAACATATCTGTACTTAGCAGCAGGATCGGTTCCAAAAGTACCCCCAGGGAGTTCTAAACTATTTGTTCCACTTTGTGAGACTGTATTTAATGATCCAGCACCAGAAGAAATTTTATCTGAGCCTATGTAGCCGCCATCTTTAAATCTTGGGGCATCTGTCAATGGGTTGCCATCTAGTTCTATTGTTCTACCTATAATTTCATCACACTCACCAATTGAAAGTGCATAAACAACATAGAGATCTTTGCTATTATTTGCACTAACATCCATATAGACAATTTGTGTGCCAACCCTTCTTGTTCCGTAAATAACTGGTATTTTGCCACCAGCAGAAGTTTTGTTTGCCAATATGTCCTGGCCTTTGGCAAGCATTGCTTTTGCTTGCATAAAACCTTTAACACCAACTGCAATAGTTGCTATGTATACTGCGGCTTTTATTCTCGCCCAATTACCAACCAGAAAGGCACCAATTTTGCTAAAAAATGCAGGTAACATAAATGCCATTACATACCCCACCTAACATCTTCTTTTGTTTGTGTAGCAAATTCTAAACCTCTATCACCAGCACTAAAAGTTTGCTGAGATTCATCTGAGTAATGCCTGCCTTTAGTTAAATTCCAATTTGCCCAATGACTAGCAACAGTCATTTGTAAAGTAGATTCATCTAAATTTTCATTAATGCCTATATTACTTATTTGACCAGTAAAAAAATTAATTGCTCCAACAATAATTTCGTTTGTATCAAAATATGCTAAATGTATATTTACTGTTTTATCTGTAAACTCACCATCTTGAACAAGAGATCTTACTTGGCTTGTAATGTTAGAAAAACCTATATTAATTTCGTTAATCTGTAATTGTCCTGTTTCAGTCGTTGAATCTACTGAAAGAAAAGATCCGCCAGCTTCATAGCTATTAGATTCATAAGTTACATTTGTGTACCAATCTGTAAGCCTAATTACTGTTGATAAATTTAATTCAACTAAAAAAGCTGTTTTGGTTGCAGTTGCTGATACCTGGTTTTGTATAGCAGTTGATAAACTTCTTGGCATTATGTAATGGCCTCTCGCACATCAAATGAAATGCTGTAAAAGCCACTGGCATCAGTTACATACATAATTTCATTGCTTACAAGATAAACAGTGTAGCTAGGTTTATTGACTGTAACTGCTTCATTGTTTGCAAGGGCTGCCACTAAATTTGGCGATATGCTTATTGTTGCAGCTCCATTTGAAGCATTAGCATTGGCTGTAACCATGTATACCTTTGTATGACCTGCAAATTTTATTTTATCGCCAGCTTTAAGCACGCCAGTAGTTTGTGAAAAACCATCCATGGCGATGGTGTTATCACCAGCAACATGAGCCGCATTAACTAATATATCTGTTTCAGATTTACTGGATCCTAAATTATTTATAGGCTCTACAATTGTAAAATTTTCAAATGAGCCTTTTTGGTTTTGTAAAAATGCAAATACTTCCTGGCCCTTTTCTTGTTGCATGGGTGGCATTTGCACTGTAAATGAAAAATATTGAGAGCCAATTTGTCTAACTTGTTTGCGGCCAGATAAAGTCTGATTTACAAGTGTTGGCGTATTGCCCTTAAAATTTATGGTGCTAAAATTTGGATCTGTTGGAAATTGGCCAGACATTTATACAACCCCCATTTTGCCTTGATTGTTCATGGCGTTATTTATTATTGATGTAATTAAACCTTTTCTTGATGACAAGAGCTGATCGAACCCTGTGGCATCTACTGTTGAAATATTAAAATTAACTGTTGAGGCTCCACCCATAGCCTGGCCTTTTGTATGATCTACAACTGTTTCGTTTGGATGCAGTATTGCTGGAAAGCCTCCTTTGCCATCTACGCCACCTGCCCTAGATCCCATTCCTGTAAATCCACCACCATCAAACTCTGGAATCATTCCAAACATTGCTTTTGCCATTGGGGCAATAATCATTTGTTGTATGGCTATTCTTAATAATTGTTCTACTACAAAAGTTGCAAAATCTTCAAATGCAAATTTGCCAGTTTTTAAGCCATCAACAATTGTATCTTCAAATTTTTTCATTGATGCAACTGCTGCATTTTCAATTGATGTATTTACATCTTTAAGCTGATCCATAAATTTTTCAGTTGGGCTTAATAAATCTGTAAATGTTTTGCCTAAACCATTTTCTCCAAGATCATCTTGAAGGCCTAAAGCATTATCTCTGAGATCTTCAAGAGTAACTTTCATGCCTCTTAATTTTTCTGCTGCATTCTGTGTTCTTGTTAAAAAATCTGTGCTTGCTACATTTTTTTCTGCTTTTGCTAATTCTAATTCAGCATCTTTTACCTGGAGCATTATGTCTGCCAAACTACCAAATACATGGCCAAGCCCTGGTGTTTTTTTGAGTATGTCTGCTATAAAATTACCATAGCTAATTGAGGCTTTAGGTAAAATAATTTCTAAGTTCGCAAGAAAATTAGAAAAAGCAAATTGCATTTCGCCTATGGCTACAATAGCACTAGCACTTGCATCAATTATGGAATTTGCAATATTCATTCCTAAAACATCCATGCCGCCAGCACTATCTATCATTGATTGTATTGTTTTTGCAATTACTGTTTGCATCTGCTCAAAAACTGGCAAAAATGAAGTTGTAATATTATTTACAAAGGATCCAAGCTGCATTTTTATAACACCTACAGCATCATTAAATTGCTCGGTTCTTCTAATTACTTTTTCGCTAAGTACAATGCCTAGCTCTTTTGCTCTGGTAATAAAATCTTTTAAGCCTCTATTGCTTAGATCTTTAATAGCACCAGTTAAAACAACACCTTGCCTACCAAATAAACCAGCCAAAGCTGCTGCCCTGGTTGTTTGATCTGCCATGTTTGATACGCCTTTTGCTGTCTCAACTAGCAATGTATCAAATGATTTCATGTTGCCGTTAGTGTCTTTTAATTCAACACCAAGATCTTTAAAAATATCTGCTTGCGTTTTTAGGCCCCTGGAAGCATCACCAACACTTCTAGCAAATTTAATAAGTGCTGTATTTGCACCTTCAACAGTTGTACCAGATTCTCTGGCCGCAAGATGAAACGCTTGCAATGTATCTGTAGCAATTCCTGTTTGTGTAGAAGTTTTACCCAAAGCATCAACCGCATCAAAAGATTTATTAACAATTAAAGCTAATGCACCAGCTGCTGCTGTTGCTGCAATACCTACAGCTGCAATTCCTTTGGTTGCACCTGCGGCAGCTCCACCAATAGATTTAAGGCCACCAGTTACAGAGGTAAAAGCAGCTTTTGTTTTATTAACAGCTGTTAATTCAATCTTTACTTTTTTATTTGCCATGCTTTTTTCTATCTTCTAATATTTCTAAATAAGCAATCCAGCCTTGATATTCCTGGACACTAATTTGCTGCAATTCCTCTAAGGTTTTACCTAGCTTTTCTGCAAGGCTGTATTGCAGAAATAAATTAGCATCCTCTGTTAGTCCTTTTTTGTTTCCTCAATAGGCTCTTGCCCCATAATTTCTTGGGCCACTCTTACTAACACTTCTCGATCTACATTATTTAAAAGTTTGTTTTTATCGCCAATATCAAATAACTTTTCTCCTTCGCCATTTAGTGCCTTATAAATTAATACATAAGCCATCATTGTAAGATCATCGTTTTGGCTCATTTTATAGAGCTTAGATGTTTCACTTAGCGTTAATGGCTTGCTGTATATTTTTAACGGCTCTGATTCTTCGCCCCATTCTGGAACAAGCGTTACTCTCACATCTTGGTTATCAAAATGTTTTACTGCGTTATCTATTACTGACATTTTTTATACTGTTGCGGTTGTAATAGCACCAGTTCCCTGGACGGCTATTGATGCTTCAACAAGTCCATCAAAACTAGCTGTAATATTTTTACCAGTTACAATTACGCTGCCACTATAAAAAGTTGCTCCGCTTCCACTTCCCTCTGGGTACCAGAGCAAAGTAACTGTAGATCCAACTGCCAACGCTGTTTGGCCATTAGTATCTGTTTCATCCCACATACAATCTACTGAACCAGAGAATGATGTTAAAGATGCTAGATGAGTTCGAGCAGCATCGCCAAGGGAAGTAGTTTCTATTGTGTCCGCACTTTCGTCCAGAGCATAAGATTTAACTTCCGCTACAGTATTGCTGCCAATTTTAATTGCCCCTTCGGAGCCTTTATGCACTGCCATTTTCTTTTACCTCGGCTTTCGCCTGTTTTTTTGGAGAAGATTTTGTTTCCTGGATTGCTTCTCCTTTCCAACCCTTTTTTAATAGATACTCAACCTTAGTTGGATGTGCATCTATAAAACTTGAACCATCTGGGCTAATCATTTTCATAATTTACTCCTGGTTAAACTGCCACATCTGGATTTTGTTCCTGGACATAGTAGCTAGTTAAAAAAACCAAAGTTCCGAAGGCTAAAGGCCTTTCTCCCTCTGCATTAAATTCAATTTCAGTTGATTCCAGGTAACAATCTTTGGCCTTCCCAGATAGGGTTGGATCCGCAGCTATTGCCTGCTCAACTTCTTTACAAATAGTGTCCAGAGTATCTTCAAAATTAGTTGTACTCTTAACATAGGCCTCAACATTTAGGCTAAGGATCCTTTCACTTGTTCTGTTTGGGCCAATCTCTATTGGCTCGCTTGTTTCGGATTTTGTATAAACCAAAATCGCTGGCAGGTTGCCATCCTCTAAAGGGTAAACCCTGGAATCAAACACATTAGATCCAGTAGTTGTTAAACCTGTTAGTTGTGTAACAACTTGATTGCGGATCTGCTGCCTAACATGATCTGCCATTAGCTTGCCTCTAATACTAAGGCAGTAAAGCCTTTGTTGTCTTTTTGCACATTTACAATTTTATAATTGCTTGCCGCTTTCAAAATATTGCCATCAACATCTTTGTATGCACTAACGGCCAAGGTGTCTCCTTGGGAAACATTTAAAATATCTACGGATCTGCAATATGCAATAGGCGTTGCGGATTCAACACCAGATCCATCATCAAGTTCTAAAAATTCTTCGTTCAATATTAAATTTATTGAAGTGTTTACTCCATTTCTGGTGTAAGTAGCCTGCAATCCATGGCCAAAATTTGGATCTAAATAAGCGGCCATATCTGCCTCTGTTTCATATCGGATCTGGCTCATTATGCTGCCTCTAAAAGTAGAGTTATCATGCCAACATTATCTGGCTGTACTTCAACCACTAAATATGTTGTTGCTGGCCTTATAACAGTGCCTTGATCTGTTGTGATTGCATCTACTATCAATCTATCAGCGTGCGATGCGTATGGAGCATCAATGGCTCTTATAGTAGCTTTAGGTTGAAAGCCCTCAGCTGCAACGCTGTTGCCTTCAATAGAAAAATAATCTTCATCCATTAGCAAATTTATGTTCTGGCTTGCCCCAGAATCAATATCAAACCAGGTATCAATTAATCCTGGCCTAGTATCAAATAAAGTGTCTTGCACTTCAAAAAAAGTGCCAGTAACCCCAAATCCTACTGTTGAATCAACATAGGAATTAAAATCACTGACACTTTCAAGAGCCACAATTAGCTCTTAGTTCTTTTTTTAGGAGCAGGAACCTCTGAGCTTTCTAAGCCAACAGATCTATCTGTTTTTTTAGATTTCCCAGTGTGTTCTTCTACCTTGCCGTAATAAACTAGTTCATTGCCAATAGATTCTTCAATCTCAACAACATCACCTGGATTAACAGATTCTGAGTTAATTACTGTTGCTTTAATTACTAAATATTTTTTCATAAGAACGCTGGTGGCATTGCTGCCACCAGTTCCATTATTGGTTGTCATAACCATAATTAATTAAGCACCTTTACAGAAAGATACAGCGTGTCTTACGCCCATATCTACTGACTGGAGAGCTACCACACGGACGCTTCCTGTTGAAGATAAAGAATAAGGATCCACAACAATATCAAGAGTTCCAAAGAAACCAACTAGGAAATCTGAGAAGTTACCAAATAAATACTTATTAGCATCTATTTGTGTTGATACGATTGCGTTATATCCATTAATCTGGCCATTTTCAGCAACAAAGCTAGATGTGCCAGCTACTTTAGGTGTTCCTTTCATGTTGCCCATGTTAGTTGGGTTAACAATGTATGAAAGATCTCCAAGTAGTGCATTATCAGCTGCAACTAAAGATTCCATGCCAAGCATTTCTAAATAAGTTGGAGTAGATGCTGCTGCAAAAGCTGCGGCAGAGTTAATTCCAGTTGTATTTAAAATACCTTTAGGATTTCCGTTGTTTCCAGAACCACTAATACCGACATTGTCAATATGAACAGCGATAGATTTTGTTAAATCATCTCTAATTAAGTTTTCAACATCTAAAGATGATTGAATCATTAATTGTCTAGTTACATCAACAAAAGCACCCAATGTTTTAGGAGTAAGACTTACATTCCCAATTGTTGGAGTTTGGTTAGATACAGCTCCGCCCTCAGTAGCTACAAAAGCAGCACTTGAAGCAGTTAATTTCTTAGGAATCTTAACATCGCCTGTTAAACCTCTAAGCAAAGTTGTACCAGCGGCCATAATAGATGAATTAGCTCTAAGGACATCAATAAAATCCTGTGGTCTAAAATCTTCACCAGATAGATCGCCTTCGTTACCCATTGTCATGCCTCTTTGAGACCATTCAGCCATAACTTCACCAGGCAATAAAATACCTTGTGCTGTTCTGCCTTGTGCTTGTCCAGCAGCTGCTGAACATTCAAATTCAAATTTAGCTTCTTCTTGTGCACGCCTATCTGTAGGATTTGCCATAGCATTAACTGCTCTTAATATGCTAAATCTTTTTGATTCTTTTGGTGTTAAACCAATTTCACCTGGAGTTTCTAAAGGCTTATCGTTTCCGATATTATCTAATAAGATGCCTCTAAAATCTTCAACTGTAGAACCATTTGCAATTGCTTGATCTGCTAGGTCTCTTTTGTTGTGCTTGGTAGCAAGATCTAAAATCTCTTTTGAGTTTTTAGCAAATTCTTTTCTTGCTTCGTCTGCACTTTGAGATCTAACTTCATCAAGATTAATTTCTTGTTTTTCATTTTCCATTTTAGTTACCTGTATATTTGGAGTTTTGTTAGATTTAGAACGGCCAACGCCAACTTGCTTGGATTGATCTGCTGGGATTGAAACTATAGATGCTTCCATAGGTGTCCAACTAGCCCTGTAATGATCGCCAATCTCATCATTTGTTGCCTGTTCAAGTTTATTTACTCTGTAGCCAACTGAAATATTTTGTTTTATTCCATCAACTACATCTTGAAAAACTTCCTGAGCAAGAGCAGATCTACCAAATCTGACCACAGCAATTGTTCTTTTCGCTGCCTCATCAAGTCTAAATTCTTCTACAACACCTATCTGCTCATCCATACGATGGTTGTTCAGTAATGGTGCTGTTCCAGAGGCCATAAATGACATATCTACATCCTCTGCTTTGTGAGAAAGCACTTCAAGGCCAAAACCTCTTTCAACTTCGCTTTCAGAGCTAACTCCGATTCGCACTCGTCTTTCTTTCTCGTCTATGTAAGATGCCCTGGAGAGATCAATAGTTCGATAAGTTACCTCATCGTCAAATAATCTTTCTGTAGCATCTAATTCAACACCCTCATTGACTTCAACAGATTCAATAATTGGATCTGCTTCTGCTTCGCTGAGGATGGGATTTTCACTTTTAAATTCCATGCTTACCTCGCTAGGATGTTTTTCATTTGGCGTAATTGCCTCTTGAAACTTGTTATTCATTATCTGGATCTCCTTCTACTTCTGCTGGCACTGGTGCCTTATTACCAAAAGGCTGGAAAGCTGTAGAGATTCCATATTGTTCTGCCAGTTCTTTTTCTTTTTGGTGCTGCTCAAATGTTTCTTCAACATCTTTACCATAGCTACTTACTATGTCGCTATATGTGGTTATTCCGTTTTGCAGGCCAACAACATTGGCTTGCATTTCTTTGAGTGGATCTATCCAGGCAAAAGATCTTGGAATGTAATTTATTGAATCAGCAAATTTATCAAACTTACCCATAGGCAAATTGATAGCTTTGGTTGTAATTGCCATTTCAAGCCAGCGTTTAAATATGACATCTACAAAATGCTGTATGCAAAATTCTTGCCACAATTGGAAATGGCTTCTGTCCTCTAACGCACCCTGGCGTATAGAGCTGTAATTAACAGAGGTTAAATCATTAGACAAAGCGTGGTAGCTAATATTAAGGCCAGAAGCAATAGATCTTAAAACAGTTGTTGTAAAAGATTCAAAAGCACTTGTTGGATGTGTTGGATCATAAGGTGTAAATTGCACGCCATCTGGCAGCTGCTGGAATGTACCAGGCTCTACATTCATGACTGGATTAAAATCATCTTCTACACCATCACCAACATAAGAGTTGCCATCTGGTGAAGAAAAGAATCCAGATTTACTAGCACCCAATCTTGCGGCCACTATTTCAGCCTCTAAATATCCAGAAAGCATTTTTGAATTAGCCATTGCTGTTGCAATATGACTAACGCCTCTTGTTTGTTCTGCCCTGTTTGGCATATAACAATGAGTAATCTCCTCTGCTGGTACTCTTATATGCTTATTAGCAATGTCATAAGTATCACCATAAGGATGATTTTTAAATAAATGATAGGCTACTGGCTTTCTGAATTGATCTACCTCAACACCCATGCAGATCTTATTGCCATTTTTTAATGTGTAGTTTAAATCTTCGTCTAGGTGATCTGCTTCAATAAATTGTATTTGATAACCATAAGGGCTTGCATTAGTCTTTATATGTCTTATTAAAACTTCACCATCTCTGGCCAGGGCTTCAACAAATAATTTTTGACAATCTAAAAAAGACAAACGGCCATTTGCAGTGCATATACCTAGCTTGCCCCATTTCTTCCAGGCATCTTCAATTTGTCTGTTCGCCAGTAAGTCTAAGGATCCATTTTCATTTCTAGCTTTAGCTGAGATCCGCACGCCATGTTTGCCAACTACATTTGATACCATTAAATTTAGATAACGGCTTATGTATGAATCATTCCTGGCCAAACTTCTGGCCCTATCTCTTAGCGTTCTTATTGAATCTTTAATTTCTGCATCGGCAGATTTACTGGAAGTTAAAAAATCAGCAAACAATCTGCCAGTTGATGCTCCTTGGTAGCTTCTTTTATATGTAAAGCCTTTTGGTTTAGTTTGTCGATTAAATATGTTGTTGTACCAAGCCATTATGTTAGATCTGTTGGATTAAAAGTTGAGTGCCTACCAAAGCTAACTTTGATATTGTTTCCAGAGCCTTTGCCATTTTTAACTCTGGCCTGTTTTAGTTCTTGTAAATATTCTGTTTTAAATCTATCTCTAAATGTCATAAGCTCGTCAATAGACATTCTGGAAAGAGATCTGCCTGCAATACTCATAGAAGATTGATCCATTGTTGCTCTGTTAAGTGCAACTGCTTCAATTGCATCAAGCATTTGTTTTGCAAAAGATCTTACGCTGCTAGTTGTTGTGTTGTAATTTGGTTGTACATTAACAAAGCCTTCGCCAACTTTAATGCGGCCACCGCTGTTTCTATGTATGTTGGCTATGTAGTTATATTCGCCAGGCGTGTAATTTGTTGTCGTTGAATGTGGCAGCTCTACTTTGTAATTATCGCCATCATTAGTTGCAACAACTTGAAAATGCACATTTGTTGCACCATCAATTAAATTAAATTCATACTTTAGTGTGAAAGCTGCGTTGCTGTAATCTGTTCCCAGGTTGTTATTTACCCACGCCCAATTATCACCAGCTTTTAATTCTGCTGGAACGGATGTTGGGTAATTTGTTGAATCGAATAAATTGGCCAATAGATCCTCTTAATAAAAAAAATACACCAAGCTAAAACACTAAGGTTATTTAATTTACTGTCAAATATATTTATTACGAATTATTTAAGAGATCTCAGCTGTAAAACTAACATTATTCGTAATTATTGCTTCCAACTGTTAGCAAAATTAGATCCAGGCATAAATCCAGGGCCTTTTGGGTTGCCAGAGGTGTTTTTTGTATCTACCTTAGTACCAGTTAATAATCTTTCTTCTATCACATCAAAATTTGGATTTAGTAAATAAATTGCAGCAAAGTTATACACAGTTACATCCAAGGCCTCATTCCTGGGCCTAATTTGTTTCCAGGCTAAAGTTTTACGGCCACGGATCCATTTAGTAATTCTTTTTTCAGCTGTAAGCTGCTTAAAGTATTCCTCATCAACATCTGCTGGGAAATGCAGTGTTGTTGTATCTTGATCTGCATTAAGCCTTGCAAATATGTTTTCTTTTGCTGTATCAGTTCCAACTGTATATAAGGCTACTTGCGTTTTGCCTACATAACTTGGCTTACTAACTATTGGCTTACCTGCAACGCTTGCTCCTTTAATAGCAAAAATTCTTCTGCCCTGGCGTGGTTTTGTAAACGAATATACAATTTGCGAATGATGGCCACCAGAATCGATGCAGGTAGATGAAATTGCAATAGATCTACCAGATTCAGTCTTAAATCGACTTTTAAGATATAGATCTAATTCATTCCAGACATTAACCGCATTTGGATCTCCCCAGAATACTTTGTATTCAATTACCCAGGCTTCATAGTTATGGCCCCATCCCATTACTTGGGCCTCTAATCTATCTTTTTGCGTATCAACACCGCAAGTTGCAACCAAAATATCTTCTGGCAGGCTTAGGCCATCATAATTTAATCTTCTGGCCAACAAGCCTTCATGCTCTACGCCATCGCCCTGTTCTTCCCAGCTTTCTCCCAGGCTAGTATTTATAAAAGTCTTTAACATTTCTGGCATTTTTTTTGCTTCAAGAAAGTTTACGGCCATTGATGCCCAAGTTGACCAGGGAGAATACAACTCTGAAATATGAAACCCTGCTGTTTTAACAGAAGATTCGGTGGCTTGCCATTCGCCATGTTTTAGCATCCAGGGCTTTTTAGATTCGTCAATTACAGATCCACATTCCTGGCAGCAATAATGTGCTGTTTCTGGTTTACCTTCATCCCATACAACATTCTTCCAAAGCAATCTTTGTTTAGTATGACACTCTGGACATGGAACCATATAAAAGCGTTTATCTGATTCCTCAAATGCAGCTTCAATTTTAGAGATCCCTTTTACAGTTGGAGTGCTGCACATATAAATTTTGCGGTTCCAGAATGTTTTTGTCCTGGCTATAGCTAAATCCGAAGGACTGCCTTCTGAGCCAGCAGAAAGTTCATAACGATCTAATTCGTCTAGTAGTAAAATTCTTATTGGTCTACTTGCAAGGCCAGCAGCAGAGTTAGATCCAACCAAAGATAAGTGGCCGCCAGGAAACTTTTTGTGCAAAACAGTGTTGCTGCTATCTCTAGATCTAGCATCTGCAACTAAGTCTCTAATTTTATTGCTATCTCTTATCATTGCGGCCAAACGATCTTTTGAAAATGACTGGGCCATAGCTAAAGTTGGCTGAACACATAACATTGGCGAGGCATCTTGATCCATGTAGTAGGCAATGGCATTTAGTATCAATTCAGTCTTACCAACTTGCGATGATGTCATTACAACTATTCTTTCAATACCTGGATCATTAAAAGTATCCATAATTTCTCTTTGGTATTCTGCCCTGGTTGTATTCCATTGCCCAGCTTCCGCAGAGTTCTCTGGGCTTAAACGCCTATGCGAATCTGCCCATTCTGAAATCTTTAAATCTGGTGGCGGTTTAAATACTGCTTTCGTGTTGTTCAACACGATCTGCATATTCTGTAGGTATTCCATTTTCTCCTAGCTCACTGAGTGCATCGTTTATGTTTTCTTTAATTAATTGCTCTGCTTCTGGGTATGTCTCCAGGGCAATAACTTGATGGGCAATCCTAGAAGGCAATCCCAACAGCTTGGCCCTAACATTGGCCACAAAATCTGTCCAGGTATCTTGAACCAGTTGTGCTGGTATTAGCTGGCCTTCAAGTTGGTTTACTTCAAGCTCTGCCTTATCAGCCTGGAATTTTGTTAGTCTGGTTTTTTCTTCGGCTATGTCTCCGCCTCCGCTGCGTTTGTTGTAGCCGCCTAGCTTGCGAAGGTAAGAAATATAAGCAATTCTGCAAACATCAATGTTCAAAGGAGATCTACCCATTTTAGAGGGCAAAATACCATCCCTTATAAGCTCTGAGATCCTTTTGGTGCTAAGGTCTAAGTGTTCAGCTAATTCTCTTTGTGTAGCCATAATTACCTAATTAAAAAAGGGCTGTCGCTACAAAAAGCATGGGATGCGAATTTACC
>Ga0209337_1001037_pt1 | contig 21573 bp, 24 predicted proteins | sample LinPmetageLP53_FD_184044 | JGI IMG/M metagenome (GOLD analysis project Ga0209337, IMG submission 184044) | Marine viral communities from the Pacific Ocean - LP-53 (SPAdes) (version 2) | ecosystem: Environmental > Aquatic > Marine > Oceanic | place: Pacific Ocean | collected 2010-02-08 | reverse complement strand
TTTCAGTTCAGCATTCTCCTTCTTAAGTTCAGTCATACGAGTAGTCATTTATATTCTATTATTTTTTATCTATATCTTTTTCTTTCCTTTTCTTTTCTTTTCGGCGAAATCAAATTTTAAAAAAAACCGAAAATTTTGAAATCAAATTTTTTCGGTTTTTTCAATTCGGGTTATGACTAGGTCTGGAAAGTATTTAGTTCCAGTGAATTTTTTATACGCTGTTCTGCGCCCTTCATAGATGTCTGTAATTATGTAATACGGCATTTCAATTTCTTCACTTAACTTCTTTAGAGTTGTGAAATCTTTATCTAAGATTGTGTCACCCATTAATGAAATCATACAATTGTATTTAGGAGTTTTGTTCTCACTGCCTATGGTTCTCATTTTAATCTACTATATATAATTCGTCAAATCTTTAAATTTAAATACTTTTTTAGTCCGCAGTCTCCATCTCCTCGGGTTCGGGTTCGGGTTCTTGCCCGCTATCAGCAATCAACTGCGCCTGCTTTAATGCTTCATAAAGTTTATATATGAATTCATTATTAGTCTTAAACTGCGTAGTCATAGTATTAACTACACCTATAATTTCATTCACCTTAGTTTCTAACTCAATAAAATTTTTTTCAGTTTTATTGACTTTTTCTAAAAAATCGTCAAATCGTTCTTCTTTAGTTTTATCCATTTGACTTAATGTATATAATTAAAATTTAAATTAAACGCACTTATGAAGAAACAGAAACAGAACCATCCATATTCACATAGAAGAGACTATCATAGAGGACATACATATAGCAGTCATTACACCCCGCCTCAATAACAGCGGCGCCAGCACCCGCGAAGGTGGCGTGAAGAGTAATCGGCAGAGCGCGCGATGAACTATCAATTCCATTTTCTATTTCGTGTCTAAAACTTTCTAGGTCTAAAGCAAAAGGACAGAAGGGGATGCGGTCGCTCGGGTCGTTGTCACCCGCGGCGCCAGTCCCAACCATATAATTTCCGCCACTCAGCAAATCGCCGTGGACAGTGCTCCCAACTTTACCGAACGCCTTAACTAATTCAGTATAAGCACCAGATTTGTTGGTGAGAGCGTCGCACGTATTTGCCGTAGGAGGATAACGTGTCGCACCGATGGAGAGTTGATAATTGGAGATGTTGTTATGCCCCATAGCAGACGTGTTAAACTTCGCTTGCGTAGTAGCACGCTTAAAACCGAAGAAAAACGATTTGAGAGAGCGGACACGAGCGGGGCAGTTGAGAGACATAGACCCAGACCCGTCGGCAACCTGCCCTCTAAATCCGCGCCACGACTGACCCGCGATTTGTAGGACACCACCAGAATTCTGCTGAACCATCCGAAGTCTGTCATAGAAAGAACGCTCTAGGTCAATCAAATGCGCAGCGTAGCGCACTTCCGTAATTTCATAATCAAAATCTTGACCGACAGCACAACCGACTTCATTTCCCGTCGCCCATTGGATTTCTATGGACAATCCCGCGTTCATAAGGACTAAGGGCAGATATTTATCGTTGTCCAGAAGTCCAGAAACGAGTTTATAGACTTGCTTTCTGCTTTCATTAACACCGAGAGCACCAGTGTTATCACCGATAGCACCAGTGGTCGCGGAATAACGAAGCGTCTGGAAAGTGCCGTTAGCGTTATTAGTCGCGTAAGCATTCACTGCCGCGGCAATGTTATTAGCGAGGATACCCGCGCTGTCGGCAATCAAAGAGATACCGATACCCGCAGCGGGTCCAGCGCCACCGAGAGCAAGATTAATAGCAGTGAAAATAGCGTCCTGAACGTCAGTCGCGCGATTACCAGTAGAGGTGTCAGCAATCGCGGCGATATCAGCGCGGACGAAATTACCAAAGGTCGTCGCAGCAGCACCCGCAGCGTTCGCGGCGAGCATAGACGCGGCGCACTCAGCGGCAGTGCGAGTGGTGAAATTCGCAGCGAGATCAATACCCGTTAAATTCATACTCTCAAAATGAAGCGTCTGCGACCCCGCTTGCGAGGGGATTAAGAAAGCGCCGAGTAAAGTATTGTAATCGTGAATTTCTTCTAATACGACGCCTCCGCTGGAAATCGTAAGTTTTTTAATTGCCGCCTGCCCTAAGTCCAGAGACCCAGCAGTCTGCCCGACACCCGCACCATTAGGGTTCGTCTTATTGCGGAGAGTAAATTCTAAAACCGATTGCGAAGTATCTAAAAGTCCGTCGTAGTTAATATCTAAGCGACAGATGTTATTACCCGTCGCCGAATAAGTATCCCCAGTCGTAGGGAAGAAAAGTCTTTTTTGAGATTTCGCCTCAATACCGAGAGGCAACTGGTCGCCATAATTTACAGAGTTAGGAGCACTTACAACATCAACACCGCCTTCCATTATATTTTATACTATGTTAAAGATTTTATTTTGTTATGTTTTTTTAATTTTTATGAAATCGTAGATTTCGGTATTGCTTCGCTTAATTTAGGAGCGTATTGTCATCCGCTTCATTCTTTAAAGGTTCTATAACAATCTCAAATCTCGTCACACCATTACTCTGAACACCAACATTATCATCGGCGTGGTTTGTCTGTAATGTCCCACTCTTCATAGTCGCCGTTAAACGAGACCCCCACGGCGCACCTATAATCAAACAATCTCTATCATCCATAAGATTATTTTGATATGAAACAGACCTCTCTATCTGGTCGCCCGCATCAAAGTCACCAGCAATAGTGTCATAACTAGTTAATGTGCTGGTGGCAGTGTCCCAATCTGTCCCCCGAAATCTTTGATGTAACCAATTAACAATGTGCGTTTCATTATTAATGGGGATAACGAATTTCGCACTGCTTCCACAATCCATCTGTAGCGAAGGGTTCGCCGCCAGTAGAGCGGCGGTCGTAGTTGTTAGATAATATCTATTTGTCGCGGGAGTATTAAATTCTACGAAGAAATTATACTTACCTATATTATCATCTAAAGTCCTCCCCATACCCGTAGGTGTATCAACTCTTTTTAACCACATCTTACATCTACCGCTATATGTTTTCGCGTCCAGAAACATAGGCGCGGTCGGGATATTTAAATCAACACTGCTATTTCCGTGCTCAATACAAAACTCAAAGTGGTATCTCATCTATTTTATATTATAGAGGGATTAAAAAAAAATTAAAAAAAACTTAACTATTTTTAAGATATTCATTCACTTTCTCTTCTGTTAGGGGGTATTGTATTATATATGCCCCCGTAGAATTTCTTATATTATACTTCTTTAATTGTGACCACTCGCGACATTTATTTTTGTATTTCTTAAGAAACTGACCGGTCATTTTAGATTTTATCTTATCTTCGTGAAAGACATATAAATTATTTTCTGCTATCATTATAATTCAGTATAAAAAAATTATGAAAACAAACCGCACTTATCTCCTAAGGGTTCTGTAGGCGGCGCGACCTTGCTTAAAATCTTTCACTAATCCCGCACCTTGAGTAGCGGTATTCACCGCACCTCCTTTACTCATCTTTTTAACTCTTTCTATTCCACTTCTCGCAACACCAGATAGCGTTTCCGCAGCATCTAATCCAACACCTATACCTCTCGCGCCCAGTTCCACCGCTTTAGCAGCACCGCCGACTGCTGCTAATCCCGCCGCAACGGGTTCTAAACCCATCGCTGCGGCGCCCGCGGCGGCAACGCCCGCTACACCCGAAACTTTATGCGCAATGCTAGTAACTCCGTGAGCGACTTTCTGTCCTAATTTTAATCCCGTTTCTATACCACCAGCAACTTTATTTCCTAAAGCACTCCACGACATTCCAAAAGGCATTCTTATTTATAATCTAGTCTTTATTTTTTCTGTCTTTGTTTCGTTCTGCTCTTAATTTTTAATTCTTCATCTTGAGGTCTATATCTTCGCGGCGGAGGTTCTCTTAATGTTTCTTTGTGTATGTATGAAATCTTAAAACTCATCTGCCAGTGGAGACCATTTAAATCAATTGCCCTATTTCTATCATCAGTTAATTTCACCCCGATTGTTTGTATCAAAGGCGCGGACACCATAGTCTCGTGGTCATTATCAGACGGACTATAAAAGATAATACCCCCAGCATTTGTGGAGATAGGCAATCTCGCCAGAATGTTTGAGAATGTCCCTTGCTCATTATCTAATGTTCCTTTCGTCGCTATATTCTGTCTTATATATAATCCGTGTATGCTGTCATTTAAATCAATTGCTTTTTCGCTTAATGTCCCCGCGCCTATATTCATAGTTGTATCTTCACCATCATAAAATCCTAATAAATCTGCGGCACTCGCTAAAGTATTACTAAACTTAAAAACGAATGAAGCAACACCCGTAATAGTATAGGTGAATTTAATTGTTTCTCTGCTGTAAGTTGTTGATATACTGAAACCTCCTCCTATCTCTGCTTCTAATTTAGTTTTCAGTTCTGTTATTAAACCCGTCGCAGAATAATTGCCGTGCGTTAATGTTATATCTCCATCAACTCCCGCGGACGTATAATAAACTTTATCATTGATATCCGTTCTCACATTATAGAAACTATAAGGGATTGTTGCTGTATGAAGTGAAATCAATAAATTCATATGGTCGGGCACGACGATTGGTTCTCGCATAACATAAATATAATTTGTTGATAAGGCGCGTCCATTAGCATCATTTTCTAAATATTGAGAGGCGAAACGACTATCTAGATGGATAATTAACGGGGGAGGGGTTGCTGCTGATAATATATAACTCATTATTTATTATATGTTAGAAAAAATTTAACCATAAAGTATTATCATCATTTTTAGAAGGCGATAGTCCCGACTTCGTCGGGCATAACACCTTCGGGGTCATCAAATCTTCTAAACAGATATATTTTACAGTTTTATATTGTAAATAACAATTAACACCTACATACAGAGGCATCCAACTGCGCGATATATAACTATTCATCTCTTATATTATATCTTCTATTTTATTTCCGTTTCCTTTGTTTTCCTTTTTTTTGTCTTTGTTTCCTCCTATTTTGTTTAGTCGCGGGGGTGTGTCCAGTTATATCTGTGAAGCGCGCTTTAGCACGCTCTAAAGGGACATTCACATTACCCATTCGCATTGCGACCATATTAAATTTCTGTATCTCCGCGGGTGTTGCGTCACCCGCTCTCATCTTACGACTTAAATTCGCTTCCAACATATTTAATTCACTGCCAGTATAATCATCAATACCCATTTTATATTCTAAGAAAGATTTTTAATTAAGGGTCTTTTTTATTTCTCTTTTTAGCGCCACCCTTCGCAAATGAACCCTTCCTTAACACCCCCGCACTCTCTAAGGCAATTTTACCCTCAAAACCAGCACGCGCAGCAATACTTCTTAATTTATCCTTAACCCCATCTTTCTCAAAAGTAATCTTCTTAGCGCACTGCTGAAAATCTCTATCTGCCTCCTTAACTTGCGCAGCAGTTGCTTTAGGATTAGCATATACCTTATCGTGAACTTTCCCACATCCATCTAACTTATCAAAGGGTTTATTATAAGGTTTAGTCCCTACTAATGGTCGTCCAGCATCTTTCATCATCTTCTCATAAAAAGCACTACCTTTCATTCTTGCCTTATATTCAGTGCCGGGTCCAGCGAAGTTATAATCCTTAGTTAAGTGTCTCTCTGGACCACGCTTTTTAACAGCGTCGGTGGAGTAATCATCTTCAGTCTTATCTTCACCTAAATCTAGAGGTTTCTTATCAGTTTCTTTCTTAGGAGTTTCTTTCTTACCGACCCCACCGACACTCTTAACAACTTTCTTAGCAACACTTTCTATTTTACCCACAACCTTTTTAGCAACACTTCCTAGTCCCATTTTATATAGTAATAATATTTTTTAATCAAAGCGTAAGATGTGTTCTCCTTTTTTTATAGTGAAACTATTATCTAATATATCTTTATTTTTCTTAGCAAGTTTCTTTCTTTGATTTTTAGCAGATTTTTTAGTCATATATTTCATATCCCCCCAGTTGTATCTGGCGAGTAATTCCGCAATACCTTCGGGGAGTTTAGGGTCATAATTCATATACCACTCCTTACCCTTATCCACTTCACCTTCTTTAATTGTTAAAAACGAATAAGGCAACGCCGTTTTATGTTTAGTCTCTCCATCGGGCAACTTAATATCATAATCTAATTTAGAAGGGTCAATATACTCAAAAGGGTCTTTCTTTTCTATCTTATTAAAATCAACAAAGTCATAACACGATTTAGGATTGTCGCCATTCATACGCGCGACTAATGTAGGTCTTTCACCAGTCCCGAAGATAAGGTCAGATACCTTTTCATTATATTCCTTTTCGTTTCTTAACCTCTCTAAACTTTCCCCTCTATCTAATTCATCCTTCGTATTCTTTAGCGCTTTTAATTGTTGTTTTTTATTCTGGATAACCAAATGCTTCATACCCTTTTCTCCGCCAGCAAGGTCTATTGAGTGAAGTAATTTCGCAATATCTAATGTCATTTTTCCGTTTTCATCTGCTATGTCATTAACACTCACACCTTTAGCATTATTCATTGTTATGTTTATTTAATAGATTATATTTTCTTTTTACGAACGCAAAATCCCTAAACTCGTTATTCAGTAATTTCTCTATCTCAACTAAATACTCTTTTAAATTTTCATCATTCGTTTTCATAGATATAATCTCTTCTCTTAATTGTATCAGTTCTCTCTTACGGACATTCCACGCGTTTCTCACCAGTAAATAACTTAATGAAGGCACAAAAATAGTTACGAGACCGAGGACTATGTAAAGCATTATATATTAGGGATTAGATTATTTTACTGAAATCCTAACGCCTTTAATATTTGTTTATCATTTGACCAGTAAGACCTATTTTTAATCATACCTTTTTGTAATCCGCTTAATGCCTTTCTTTGTTTCGCATCACTTATATCCGCGTCTCTTATTCGTTGCTCCAATTCATCTTTACTGCCCCATATCATAGGTCGCCCTTCTTCTGTGTGAGTTTCTCTTCTGTTATCAACAAAAAACATACTATCTTGCGGGAGCGTCCCTTCTATGTAATGACCTCTTCTTAAAAACGCATCTTTGCGAGTTATTGTAGGTGTCCAATTAGATTGACCGAAACCCCCCTCCGCAAATTCTAATTCTAATCCAGTGGGTTCGGGTTCGGGTTGAGGTTGCCCCGCGCGCTCCAGCGCAATACGCTCAAATGCCTTCTGTCTAGGTGTCTGCACGGGTGTAGGGGTCGCGCTTCGCTCCCTCTCAGCAATAGCGGCACTTTGGTGTAACGCCAGTAATGCCGCGGGTTCTGTCTCCGCAGCGATTTCTTCTCTAAGTGCTGTTTCTCGGGGTGTTGGCAAGGCACTCGTTCCTCCAGCATACGCGTATTCTTCCCCCTCAAAAGCGCCACCACCTAGCGCCAGTCCCGCTGCCTCTTCATCGCCTCCTCCTCCTCTTTGTTGCGCTTCTCTTTGATGCTCCGCAAAAGTTGTAGCACCACGACGGATTACTGCTGGTGACGCTTCAGCACCACCCATCATCATAGGCACAGATGTAGTATCCATCGCCGCTAATTCACTTCTCATCTGCGCCATTTGCTCCACCCTCGCCATTTCACTATGTATCTCTTCTCTTTGTTGTGCGGGCATAGAAGGAGGAGGACGACTGCGACGACGAGGTGATGGCGCAGCGCTCGCTGCCCGACTTCTAGTCTCTGCCTCAACCAGTTCAGCATATTTCCGCGCGTCTCTCACTTCTTCTTGCTGGACTAAATCGGGGTCAATCATTTGACCTCTCGGGACACCTTTTCTGTCTCCGTCGGGTGTTTCCATTATAACTTTACCACCCGTTTCACCGACATATTTACCGCTCTTCATCTCACCTTTCCCCGTTCTGTAAAAATAAGTTTTACCAGTTGTAAAAGATGATGTCTCTTTTTCTAATGTTCTCTGTAAATCACGGAGGTCTCTGTCTTCTAAATCTAACTGGACTAATGTGGACATATCAGTTATTTCACCTTTAATGATAAGTTGTCTTATGGCGCTTTTGCCTCGTCTCGCGATTAGTTTATTTAATTCACCTACATCACCTCCTAATATAGTTGCGCGGGATTGTTTGCGGACTGATACATTATGAGATGCTGTTAATCCAGCATTCTTTCTTTCTAATTCTGTAATTGTCGCTGCCCGAGTTTCCGCTCTTAATCTTAATTCTGTTTTTTCTCTTTCGGCAGTTCCTCTTACCAGCGCCAGTTCTTTATCTCTCACATTACCCGCTTGCGCTATTCTGTTTCTAATTCTCGCCTCCTCCATCTCACTTTTATATCTATCGTGAAATGATTGGCGTTTAGGTTCTTTAACCATTTCCGCCATATCTCTTATGCCTTTTTGTTTTTTAAATTTTGCGGGTTTCATATTCCATCTCGGCGTTTGTCCTTTCGCTTTTACGCCACGAGGTTTATTAGCGCCTTTATGAAGTGTTACTGTTTGTATAATACCCTCAGCATTCTTAACCTTAACGATTGTATTGCCGTGTAAATCGGTTTTCTTTTCTAAGATTTGTGCGACTAACTTTTTCTTTTTAACTCTCGGTTTTCGCGCAGCGGAGCGGGGTTTCTTTTTCTTCGGGGGTTGCTTCCCCGCTTTTGTTTTAGCAAATTCTCTACCTCTCACCTTCGCCACGTGTTCTCTGGTGAAAGCACCTAATCTCCCTTTCTCCACTTGCTTCTGTATTTCTTCGGGTGTGAAACTCGGCAACATAGTCTTCTTTGAGAAGTAAATTGACATTATATTATAGTAATGATTTTTTATTACTGCGTTTATTATTATATTTTTTTATAGGATAAAGAAATAAATGCCCGCCCCCTCATTAGATAATCCAGTATATCAAAATGATATGAATTTCGGTTTAACAGCAGAAGACAAAGCAAAACCTATTTTAGAAAAAAAGTATGGTGAATTAACTAAGTTACATAAATTTTCTCCGTTTGATTTTGAGAATGATGAGTATTTAATAGAGATGAAAAGCAGAAGAATTAATCACGATAAGTATAATACCTTAATGATTAATTATTCTAAAATAAAAAAGATAGTAGATGATGATAAAAAAGTTGTTTTCATCTTTAATTGTTTAGACGGATATTATTATTGGGATTATAACCCCGAAAACGAATTTACAATAGGCACTGGCGGGAGATGTGATAGAGGTTGTAATGAATATTATGAGATGGCGTATATAGATATAAAATTTATTCATAGTCTTAACAATTTGCCCGATTATAATTAACTAATGACCGCCCGGTGCGTCCAGTATAACATAACCTCCGCTGAACCATTGCGCAGTAGAATTCATCCCTACAACTATACATAATGCCTTATCCCACGCCCCGTCAAAAGTGTTGCCTCCTACAAAATCATTCTCAGTATTAATAGCACTAAGATACATACCCGTCATATCAACTCTAGCATCTATAGTTCCTCCGCTCTTAGATGTCTGGATTTTCCAAACTTGATAAGTAGGAGGAGATGAAGTAACAACATTACCGCTACTATCCCTAATATCAATAAAAGTTCCCGTAGCAGTCCATCCTTTAGGGATGCGTATTACACCGCATATTTCTAATGATGTGGATTTAATTTGACCTTTACCAGTAGTATAAGTCCCGTCATCATCTATAGAGTAATTATAATAAGTGCTGTCGTCATTAGGTTGAAACATACACCCATCAAGAGACAATTTATATTTGCTGTCGTCGTAATATATATTAGGAGGTAAAATCATATTATTCTCATTTAATAAATTCGCATTAGTGAATGTGGCGCTGTCCACTGTGCTCGCGAGCGCTACAGATTTCGCGGCACCACCATTATATCCTCCCGATAAGGTTATATTCGCACCCGCGCTTAACGTATCTAAATTACTCCCTAACGCTTTACCGCTTATCGTGCTATTCGCCAAATCGCTGTTCGCGATATTTGCTATGTCTAAAGTCTTAGCAGCGCTCCCGTCATAAGTAGTCCCGCTGCTTAATGTGAGAGGAGCGTTAATCGTTAAAGCATTAGGGACTTTTTGGACTTCTACTTCACCGCTATTAATAGCAATTGTATTTTCATCTAGCGTCAAGGATATTGACCTCGCTGTCCCTCCGTTATAAGACGACATACTTATCCCGCTCCCACCAGTTAAATTTGCTAAATTACTACCCAACGAAACCCCGCTTATCGTGCTATTCGTGAGTGATACTGTTTTAGCGGCAGCACCATTATATCCTCCCGATAAGGTTATACCCGACCCCGCACTTAACGTGTCCAGATTTGTTCCTAACGCTTTACTGCTTATCGTGCTATTCGCTAAATCGCTGTTCGCGATATTTGCTATGTCTAATGTCAGTCCTTCAGTTATGCTTCCATCATAAGTAGTTCCGCTGCTTAATGTGAGAGGGGCGTTAATCGTTAATGCTCCTAACGTGCCTCCTAACGAAACACCACTTATAGTGTGATTAGTGAGCGTTACTGATTTGGCGGCGCTACCATCATATCCGCCCGTTAAGGTTATGCCGAAACCCCCACTTAACGCATCCAGATTTGTTCCTAATTCTTTTCCGCTTATCGTAGAATTATCTAATTTAACATTCGCTATAGCGTCATCTGCGATTTGTAATGTTCTCGCTGTCCCTCCGTCATAAGTAGTCCCGCTCGTATAAGTTAAAGGAGCGGACACACTTAAGTCTGCGAGTAAATCATCTATCCCCGCCCACGTAGTTGCTGTCCCATCACTCTTAAGGATTTGATTAACTCCTCCGTTGTCACCATTAATTTCTATACTTTCTATGACGTTAATAACATCGCACGATAAAGTGTTTAATCCGTCTAGCGACCGCGAAGAGTTATTTTCTACACTCATTATATAATAGTAATTATATTTTTTTCTTTCTTTCTTACGCACTTTGTTTTAGTCACATCTTTCGTTTTAACATCATCTATCTTATAGAAATCACCTTCTTTACTTATTACGACTTCTTCTGCTACGTCATCGTCAGTATCATAATCCTCATCGCTAAGTTCTTCTTCTGTTTCATAATTAGTGTCGTCCTTTGATGCCTCCCAGAAAATCCATTCTCTAAATTCATCTACCCAGTCGGGTATGTTATTAGGGTCTATCTCGTCCGCTATACCGCATAGAATTTTCTCCGCGAGGTCATAATCAAAGGTTTTACTAATCTTAAATTTTCGGGGCATTTATTATTTACTCTTATATTTTTAATTGCGAATATATCAATTTTAAATTTTATACATTATAACAGAATATCTATCACCTTTAAAAAATTCTGTCCAGTGTTCTTTTCTCTTACCATCAAACTCTATAATCTTATAATGTATATCAATTTTCTCCCCCTCTACATTAACTTCGCCCCCAGTATAATCTCCTAACCCAAAGATGATTGATGTGTTAACATTATTCTTATCTTTGTGAGGTATCATCTGGACATTCTTATTAATATATCCAGCATTAAAATCAAATTCGGGGCATACTTTATTGACTAAATCTCTAATCTTAGGATAGATGTGTGGATACATTCGGTCAAAAGCGCATTGCCCATAAGTTCCGTTTAATTCTTTTTTCATCCCTATAGGCATAGATGACGGGCGTGAATAGTCGGTTGTGAGTTTCTTTCTGTTGCCGCTAGTCTGGAAATTAACTTCATTTAACATCGCCTCAATATATTTCATATCTTCTAATGCTTGCTCGTCAATTTCGTAATGTCTTATATCGTCCATTTATAGTGTCCGTTAGATTATAAATAGAATGAAAAAGTAAGTTAATTTTTATTTTCAGATAAATCGGTTAGACCTTCGGTCGTCAAACAAATCTAATGCCCGCCATAGCGGTAGGAGAACGATAATAGATTGGTGCTTCGTATTGCTGGATAATTTCTTCTTCTTCGGGTGAGAGAGGTTTTGCCCGAGGCGCCCGAGATTTTGCGCTTCTACGCTGATAAAAGTTATTGACTTCTTCATCATCATCTTCTTCTTCATCTTCATCATAGTAATTGTTTATCACCACCTTTTTCTTTTTAGCGCTTCTGCGTTTCGGTTGTTTTATTTCTACTTCTAACTCCTCATCATCATCCCTATGTAATAAGAATGTGTCTTCTTCTTTAGCGAATTCTACTTCTTTCTGTGGTGCTGGCGCGGGTTCGGGTTCTCCCACCTTATTACATTCTAATTCATCTTCATTAATGATGACTGGACTTTCGGGCGTCTCTAGTGCCTTCTTTTTTAAATCCTCCATAAAGTCTTTATCGTCAAGAGGTAATGACGGAGCGTTCATTTCTTCTTCTACTCTCATCTTAATTGCTTTCTTCATCTCCTTTTTCTTTTGTTTCTCTTCTTCTTTTGCTTTACGCTTTGCCTCTAAACTTCTTTTGCGTCCTTCTTTCATCTTCTCTATCGCGGCTAATTTAGCGGCAGACAGCGGTTTTTTAGTGCGGGTTATCTTCTCATCATCATCACTCATTTATATACTATTATACAAAAAATTATTTCGTTAATCGTTAATTTTTACTTTTTTTTCTTCTAAATCTTATATCCACAATCCCATTTTTTCTCTCCCTTTTATACACTAAATCGGGGTATGTCTCAAACAATATATCTGCTGATAGTCTTTGCTTTTTCTTTCTCTCCTCAAAATCATACTGAGATAACAACCCTCCTTTGTTGCCCCAGTATTTAGTTTTAATACCGTATCCGCATCTTTTTAAAATAGGTATGTCTTTTAGATAATACTTAATAACTCTTTCAAAATCTTCTTTTTCGGGTATTGTTAATTGGATATCTTTATCATTAAAATATCCTAATGTGGAGTTAATGATGCTACATAGTTGAACGCCGTGCTTATCTTCACCCGTCGCGAAAAAGGTATTACAATTCGCATTTAACCCCCACAGACCTTTAGGCGCTTCTCCGCCCCATTTCTGCGGTATATCTCCTCTTAACATCTCAAAACTATTCTCAAATAACTCTTTTATATCTTCTACTGGTGTCGCCTTTTCATCTTTTTTAGTATTCATTATATCTTCTATATCATCATCCATTTCAACAATCATCTCACCGCTTCTAAAAAATTCTATGATATGATTTCTCTTATCTGTTATATTTAGTTTAGAAAGTATAACATTCTTAAACTCTACATAGTATTCGTCATAACATTCCGGTGCTACAAATATGTATATATCATCTTCACTAAACCCGTGCTTAATCAGTAATGAATACGTCTTTGATTTTAATTGCTCTAATCGGTGATGTGAAGGTATTGCTATTTTCATATACCTTATCTTCTATTTTATTTTTGTGTAAAGAATTTTTATCCGAAGGATTGCTACGCTTACGGATTAGGGGGGGGCGTCTGCTGGTGCGATTAAAGGTTGCGGTAGTTGTGGAGGTTGCGGAGGTTGCGGAAGTTGCGGTTGCTCCTCTTCTTCATCTGCTACTTCTCTATCACAACCTATTAGTCCACAGCATAGATTAATCTTTTTACATCTGCTCTTAAATATGACTAATAGAGTTGTCCCTATTGCTGCTGCTGAAATTGTTATGAAATTGCTATAGTCATTAGGCGACCATAAATCTAATCCCGTTAATGTATCGCCTCCGTCTGCGCCACTCATTTTATTAATGTTTAGATTTTAATTGTGCCAAACATTTAGTTTTTAATTTAAATCTACTCTCAAAATCTTCTATTGATGCTTTTAAGGTTGGTTTATTCCAGAGTATCCATCGTGATAATGCCCCCGCTGTGAGAGGGTTATTCCAATCTTCATTTTTCTTATGGCGTTTTAAATATCTTTCTTTTCTTTCTTTATCTTTGTGTTTTGTATAATCACTCATACCACTTGCTCCAAAATGTATTGTTTTCTTAACATTACATTTAGGACAATCAAATATCGCCATAAGTTTTTTACCCTTCTTATTTGATTTCTTAACTGAAAACTTCATTATCTTATTAATGAAGGAGAAAAAAGTTAATTAAGTTAAGTAATATTTTTTTTGATTAGACCTTCGCCCGTCAGAGGTCTGACATAAGTATATGCTCCTCCTCCATTGCTGGAAAGATTAATCGTTTGTTAAGATTTTTATGATACATATTTTTGTAATCCTCATTCGTATCTATCAATAGGAAATTAAATTTTTGACCGAATACATATCTTAACATCTCCTCAAATTGAGTTTTTTCTAAAAGGATGACCTCATCAAAAAGCGTTTCTAATTCTTTCTTATTTGATGACTTAAAGAGGATGTAATAATCGGCGGTTGCTCTAAGGGCACGGGGCATTTTATTAAACACTTGCGTAGTCATCCACATAGATAGACCCGCTCCTTCTCCGTCATCCGCTTGCCCGCAGATGTGTCTTCTATTCATCATCATCTTACATAACATCTTTTCTACGCCGAAATTTCGTTTCACATCATTTACAACGTCATCTGCGACGATTAAAATTCTTTCTCCACTACCTTCTATTTCATCATATACTTTCTGTAAATTATCCTCAGTCATCTCCTTAAACTTCTGCTCGGGGTCTAATTTTTTGAGTTTATCTTTATCCGCTGTTCCTAATGATGGAGAGAAGACATATACTTTGTCAAACTTCCTATAATAAGGTGACTTACGATAGACTAATAAACTATACATTAATGTTGTTTTGCCTTGCCGAGGTTTTGCGGTGATGAGCATAAAATGGTTGTAGGTGCGAGGTAGCGGACGAGGGATACTCGCGTCTATCTTATCAACTGAAAATCCAGTTTTACGAACATCTAAGTTGTTTATTGTTTTCTCCCTAATTGACATTATATAATAGTTTTTATTTTAATTTTTATTTTTTACCCTTTTTACTTTTTTTACGCTCATCTTTAGTATCATCATACGCTAGACGCGCACCCTTAGGTTCCCCCTTTCTCGCTGACCCTTTCTTAGTATTTTTCTTCTTCTTAATGATACCGAGTAATAGTTTCGCCGGCATCTTATCGTGCTGTTTTTGAGTAATCAGTCCATCCTTAACTGCCTTAGTAATTTTTGCGTGCTCTGCCTTAGACATTTCTTTCATCTTTTTATATTTTCTATTACATTTTAATTCTCGTTCTTATTACAAAAATTTTTAATATTTGTTATATAAATGGCGCGGACGAATACTTTATGGTTACTGATAATCTATAAAGATAATGAAAAAAAAGAATATATGAAATCAGTTGAATGCTCCACATTATCACACATCGCTTACTTATTAAACAGACCTATCTATGACATATCAAATTTTTATCACGGCATTACTAAACCCGCGGGTATCTTCAAACACTTAACTCTCTATAAAACTCTATAAGATATGAGGTGTCACAAAACCTCCTTCTCCTAATATGCCTTTCGTATAATTTATTCTTACCGCTTTGTTAATTTCTATTCTTTTGATTTCTGTATATGACCCCTCACGCATATGGTCACACAAACTACTTCTAAATTGTTCTTGCTTCTCGTATAATCTAAATCCGTCGGGTTGTTTGAATTTAGGATTTTCTGCTGAGATTTTCTTTTCTATTGCTCTTTGATTTTCTATATCAGTCCCGTATAAGAGATGCTGAAACTCAGCGTAACTTAATTTTCTTTTACACCCTTTACACGCTCCAGCGGATATAACCCCACCATCTATTAAAGTCTTCATTAATGAGTATTGCTTACAACCCGCTATGATGCCTTTATCAAATGCTAACTCTCCATCGTCTTTATCTATCTCCGCTTTCACTAAGGGTTTCAGTAACTCTTTGATTTTCTTTTTATCATCCACGATATCTAAATCGTTTTCTTTCATTACTTTTTCTCTGTAATAACCCTCCACCTTTTCTAAACATTCATTCTTCATACTGCCTAAATCGTCCCCGTTACCATCCCAGCAAAATTCTTTCATCATCTCGGGATAATCATTCATTTTTAAATCCGTAATACAACTATCGGTATCCATATATAAGATATTGCCTCCTAAGTCTCTCACGGACTTTATAAACCTATATAGTTTCATTCTCGCTTCACTACAAATAGCACTCGCTATCGCGACATTAAAATCTGCTACACTCATCTTTTCTTTCTTTCTAACCATTATATAATCTCCTATATGTCCTATATTAGACACACACTCCTTCTCTAATAACTCCCAGAAGTATGTGTCGTCGTGGTCACATATAGTTAATCCGTCTCTGCCTTCTCCGTCTCCATTAGCATTGAGACCCCAAAAACCATATCCGCTATTCGCGATAATCTTATATGTCTGTGCTAGTGCCGGCTGCCCGTTTCTTTTTGCCTCCGCTTTCTTATCCACAGCGTCATTGAAGAAGTCTTTTAAAATCCCGTCTTGCGACCAGAAGTTATCTCTCGTTAAGTGAGACGCTTTGCCTCCATCTCTACAATATGATTGATGCCCATTATCATACAAACCGAATGTTAAGATTTCTAAGAATTCATATTCATAAATCCCTAACTCAATCCCGTAGAGAATTTCACGACCCCATATATGTAATTCAGTCCAGTCTGCGAAGATAGGAAATGTTAATCTGTTTTCGTTTTTTAGTGCGTGAAGAGGTATTGCTTTGATATCAATTGTTTTCACTCTCACTTTACAAATCCCAGAAAGCGGAAATGCTCCCAGAAATTCTTTTCTAACATTCTTATCATCTTTACGATTACCTCTATCTAATCCAGTCTTTAGAAAGTGTTTGTATTTTTCATTAAATCTCGCTACGTCTTCAGCAGACCTTTTATAAGGTTTGCCGTAGGGGAGAAGCATTCTGCCCACATCCGGATAGAGTGATGTGAAGTCAAAATAATATAACGCCTTCATCCATTCACCGATATAGAACGCTTCGCATCTGCCTCCAAAGTAAGACGCTCTACAAAATTCATCCGTCTCGTTGTTTAGATTATATACGGGGGTATTTTTGTAATCATAATACGACTGGAAGTAATGCTTCTTTGATAATGATGCCCCAGTAATACAATCGGTTATATTGATGTTTGTATCCTTATACACCGCATCACTAAATTTATTCAGCACCTCTAACAAACCTAATACATCATAATTACAATACACATAATTACATAATTCTATTTTGAACTTTTCGTCTGCGAAAGGACGCGAAGATGTTATGCGACCACCGAAACAATTTTTAATATTGACTTCTTTAAAATTCACCACTTCACTTATCTTCTTATGCTCTACATCAAACTCATTACATAATTTTTTCAGTCCCATAGGGAGCATCTTAAAACTATCCCGAAAGGTTATGAAAGAGCATATGCCGTCTTCTTTCATATTTTTAGATAGTATTTTATGAGGTGTATTCTGGACGCTACTTTCATTATCACCTTCTTTGGACGCCAACATAAACGATAGATAAGCGCCATTCAACACAATTAACTTTTCATTTTCTATTATCCATTTTGAAGAATTCTTTAGCAGATAATCGCCTAGAAGAAGCATCACATCAAATTTTCCTCCGTTGTGAGCGTATAGTGTGTATGCCGTTAATTCCCAGCGATTTTCATACAACCAGTCAAACCATTTTCTAACACAATCTTTACCGCCGAATGTGACCAGTTTAATTTTCACGAATTCATTTCCATCATCTAAGATGTTATATGCGAATGATAATCTATATGATACAAAACAATCGTCATCTGTCCCGTTCGGTGTTGCTTCTAAATCATATGCTCCTATTCTTAAATTTTGAGGTTCAAAATTCTGGATACAACATTCGGGGTGTGCCTTCTTAAACCATCTTTCATATTTAGTTATGTCCGATTTATTTAGGTCGTCGTAGTCATATCCCGCTTTACACCATTCACCATTTTCTTCGTTTTTAACTCGCATCTCTTCTTTGAGATACTTTCTAAATGCGTCTTCATCCTCTATCTCTCTGTCGTAAATGTTTCTTTCTATTAATGTGTTTTCTTCTTCTACCTCCACCTCCTCCACCTTAAACTTTTTCATAGACAAATAATTTTTTAATACTGCTTTTCGTTCGTCATCAAATTCATACCACTTCATCAAAGGGATAAAGTGATGATTGATGTATTGTATGTGAAATATATAATTAGGAGAGAAACTATCATCATCATTCTCGGGTCTAATTGTTTTAATCTTTTTGAAGACATTATCATAGATATGAATGATACATTTATAACCGCTTTTTGATTTATTGTTTTTATTCACATATCTTTGTATAGTTGCCTCGTCAGTTGCTCTTACTGATGACAGAATATCTCTGTTTCGTTTTTTGATACCCTTGCCGTTTTGATTTATTAATTCATTAAATTCTTTCATATCACTATTTTTGACTAATAGTCTTTCTAATTCGTCTATCGGTTTTTTGACTAGTAGGTGATGTGTAGCGATACAACGCCAGAAACAATTAAACACAGCAGGAGTATCTATGATGAAGAATGCCTTATTCGCTTGCTGTATAGTTTTGTGACCGCCACTCCCTAATATTTGTCCGTGAGGTTTAACTATGAATGATACTCCTATATTTGAAAAATCTAATTCTGCGTCGCCTTCGTCATATCTCTCAAATGACCTTTCAATTCTATCTACAATCTCCTCCCATACTTTATGAGCGTCTCTCATAGTATATTTACTCGTTTGAAAACTTCTATCATCGGTGAATGGATTAGATTTCGTTGATAATGAAATTTTGTATTTGTTTAATATCCCTATCGGTTTTCCTCTCTTATCCAACGTGCTCAGCATATTCATATTGCGCGCCATAACTGCTTTAATATTCGCTATCACATTCTCTATAAAGTCCTCTTTTAATTGCTGATATGCGAATACATAATCAACTTTTATGCCTCCCGCCACAATACTCCGCGATACTGAGGTTGTAGGCATATTCGCTTTTTTTAGTTTTAATTGTTTATTCATCTGTATGCGAGATTTTCTTCGCTGGTATCTCTCTATATACGCATCGGTGTGAGTTTTGAATTTTGTTTCGGGTCTCTCTGCTCTGTCAGCGAACCATCTTGCTCCCGCTTTAGTTGTTAAATCATATATCTTAATATTCTTAGGTGGTCCGAGCAGTTCAATGTCAACCGTTTCCGATTTGGCTGGCGGGGCGTCACCAAAGACTAACCACGAATGTGTGACTGTTTTTTTCGGTTTTTGGTCTATGACAATCCCTACTCCACTCTTTCTACCCATCACCTTTAATTCTTTGTAATAGTCGTCTAATGCTTTTTGATATTTTGCTCTTCCTTTCTTCTCTCTGCGCAACGCTTCGGCGCCCGTCGTATGCCAGTCCAGTGGCCCTTTTTTGTAAGACCTATGATAATCAGCATACGCTCTATTTATATCTCCCTTAACACTCGCTATCAATGCGTCCTTTCGCAGTGAAGCATTATTCTTTCTGCGGATTTTAGTGCCGGCGAGATATGTGCGCGGAATGCCCGGAGCAAACTGCGCCGAAGAATACATCTATTCTTTAACAATTATTTTTTTCCAGTGATTTAAACTTCTCTTTTTTCACTAAATCCCGAAATCAATTATAATCTTAATTCTTCTTCAATCTTTAAATAATAAAATTCGTTGAAATCAAATTTAAAACAAAAAAAGAAATCAAATTTTAAAAAACCGAAAAACGAAATCGTTTTGAAAAAAATTTATCTTCTAAACTAAATGCTATGGTTATATACTCTATTCTTTATAATTATAGATGAATTACACAATAGGGAACTGAAAATGATGAGATTGATTACGCCGAGCAGCACGTTGATGAATGCTCTATATTATCTGTGATTTTTTGTGCGATTGTGTGTGGGTCGCCAGTCATACCCAACTTAACGCACTCCTTCGCTAATTTATCTCCGTGCTCTCTAAGAAACTCATTCATAGGCATATGACCCTTAGCAGCACCGCTCTCCAGCAAATCATTAACTACATCCTTAAGCGCGTCATCAACGATTTCTTTGTCGGTGAAATCAACAACACGGATATCCTTAATATCATACGGATAATTTTGTGCTGAACCATCACCGCCATCACCCCACTGCCAATATAGTTCTCCATCACCAGTTATAAACCCGTATGACCCGATAACAATTTTGAGATTTTTGTTACCCTTCTTGCGCTCACTCTGGACATATGCCGCAGCGTTTTTGTGACACATACCATACATAGGGTTTCGCAGATAAGGTTTCAAATTAGTCATCCTATGTCTAAGGAACGCCCACTTTTGTTGCTGGTTATGAGTAGAGAAGGGGACATAGGTGTCAGTGCCTTCTCTGGCGTCCCACACCCACTTTTGATGACCGCAGGTTTGCGGGTCATAGACCACATTATCCTCCATATCACTCACCCAGCAGTGAAAGTCCATACCCATTTTACCGAGGTCATCGGGGTCGGAATTTGACTTCTGTTGTTCTGCGTTTTCTAGATACTGATTATTACATCTGTTTCTGTCAAACCTTTTGATATTCAATCGCACTTGCTTAATAGGGTGATACTTCTGTAGCAACTCCACACTGAGACGCTGTATGCTTATGTCTCTATCTCGGTTTTGTTTGTCAAGAAGATTGACTTTGTGGGAAGGGGTTGGTGCGATGAAATTGACTTGAGTGGGTGTGTAATAGTCAATGAGCGAGGGTTCTTTGCTCTTACCATCATAAGCATCAGTCATATCTTCGCGCTCAAAACTGGGTCTGCTCCACTGGATTTTCACCTTTTTTTCTGCTCTGGCGTGTATATCCTTTTGACTACGCAGGCGGAGCAGTTCAATTTTTTCAATCCTAGGGATGCGGTTTGTTTTTAGGAGTTTCTCTATCATAACGCAGGCATTCATAACTTCATTATCAGGTTTCATAGACATCATATAAATCGGGGGTTGAGATTTTTTTTCTTCGGGGAAATCAAATTTTAAAGGAAACGGGAAACGGGAACGGAAATCAAATTTTTTGATGAGTTATGTGTATGGAAACCTAATCAAATTTATAGGGTCTTTGTGTGCTTTTTTGATGACCCTAGCATCCCCTCTGGGATGCGCTGGTCTATATATATCTATCTATCTATCTATCATACCCGACACCTTTTTACTCCGTAAAGGTGGCGCGCATTCTACCTCCTACCGCGGCATCCGTGCTTGCCTTTGCGACAACCTCCGCGTCCGCACACTGAGCATTTGCGGTTTTTGCCGCGCGGTGCTGGAGGTTTGCCGTTCCACCCGTGTAGGACATAGTCTAAGTATCCCCCACCCATAGTTTCCTTTATACAGCGTTTGGCGGAGGGGGCAATCCCTGCCCAACCACGAGCAGGCGGGCGGTATACCCAGCGCAGATGGTCACGATTTTCCGCTACGTTGCGGATCTGATATTGGATGCTGTGGCGGACGCCTGCTTCCTCAATTGCTTCTGCGATGCTTCGCACTGCGGGCGGCGCACCCCAACCGCGGTTACGACCGCCGAAAATTTCACTGATGTAATGGTATGCTGTGTTGCGAACCTCGGTTGCCCTCTGACACTTCCATTCGGTTGAG
>Ga0209337_1001036_pt1 | contig 21583 bp, 25 predicted proteins | sample LinPmetageLP53_FD_184044 | JGI IMG/M metagenome (GOLD analysis project Ga0209337, IMG submission 184044) | Marine viral communities from the Pacific Ocean - LP-53 (SPAdes) (version 2) | ecosystem: Environmental > Aquatic > Marine > Oceanic | place: Pacific Ocean | collected 2010-02-08 | reverse complement strand
GTAGAAGCAGAACAAATAAAATCTCCTGCTCCTGTGAAAGTTTGTAAAGCTCCAAAACTTTCATATTGTACTGTTCCTATAGTCATTTTATTCTCCTATTTTAGGTAATTTAATTTTTTCACGTTTTGGTTTCTCCGTTTCCATCTTAGGGAGCTGCTCTTCAATTTTAGATGCTTCAACCTTTGCAGGGAGCTTCATAAAACCACCTTTCTCAAGATACCCAACGATGTTTTCTGGAAACATTCTTGCTTTTGTTCTATCTAACCTAACATTTTTCCCATCAAGGGATCGTGCAGGAAGATATATGTAAGCCATGGTAGGATCATCAGACCAATCAGGTTCAGGCAGTTCGTTTAGGTTGTTATCTTCAAGATATTTCTCAAAGATTTTTGCCCAACGACTGTCAAACTTAAGCTCTTTAATGATGGTTTCCCATCTGTCTAATAAGATAGTCATTTCTTCTTACCTCTCCTACCCCTTCTTCGTTTCCCAACTTTAACTTGACTAACAGGAGCAACCCCATCAGCCTTGCTGGAAAGCGGAGAACCAATAATTTCTTCTTTAGTTTTGACGAATGCTGGTATGGCTTCGCCATAGGTAGTTAATTGTTTATGTTCTAACCTAGACCTTTTTTTTGTAAACGATAAATGATATCCCACTCGTTCTGTTCTTACCCTAAAAGGATCGCCACTAAGTGAATCATAAATTGTTGTATAAAGATGATCTTCATTGCTTTCAATCATTTTTACTTGAAAATCTTGATTAGATATAGTCATTTAATTACCTATACTGCTGATGATAGACCGAGCATTTCAACACCCCAAGGATCAGCTACTTGAGCTTCTCCCCATTCACCAACCATCACCATTTCAGTACCTCTTAATGAGGCATCTCTTTCTTCTTCAGCTTCCATTTCATGTGCCATAGCTAATGCTATTGCGTTTGGTACAAAAATTGCACCTTTAGATGATGCTGAAGGTCTTGCTAATACACCTGAGCTGTATATTGGAACACCAAATGCTGATTCATTTCCTCTAAAGTAATTCTGTATTACATCGGCAGTTACACCTGCTGGAATAGGCTGTGCAGCCAAACCAGTAGTGCCTCCACCTTGAATACCAGATACTTCCTGAACAAATCCCCTGATCTGCTCTGGGTGGAATACACCGCTAGCTTGACCTGGAGCCATTCCGTAGTCAGCGTTGTTGTCTGTCTTTAAGAAAGACACAGCACCTGCTACGTGATAATAAGTTAGCATAGCGTCTGCTGCACCTATTGAGTTAGAAAAACTGTCAAATAGAACTGTAAGATCACTTTCTAATAATCTTCCTAAAGCTCCACCTTGTACTTCACCAACATGTGAAAGTATATCTTCGTTATTTTGTCTAGAAAGTCTGTCAGATACAAATGTCATTATACCGTGTTCTGAAGCTGTAATGCTTGCTACGGTAACTGATAGTTGCTCTGGAGCTGATATATCTACACCTTCTGTAACTGCTACAGCATCGTTTCTACCCCAAACTGGAATATTAACTGATTTTGCACCTTGAGGTATATCATATCTGCCCACTAACTGGTTTGTTGGACCAGCAGGTTCAATGTTTGAAATTGCGTTAGCAATAACAATACTTGACATATCTGAAAGACTTGAACTAGCTGATAGTGTTAAACCACTTGCCATTTTATTCAATCCTTTTTGCTAATTAAAAACTTGTAAAGCCTTTATTTTTTATATCTTTTTTTGCTTCACGATACTGTGTTGAATCTATTTTTCCACTTGCCATCATCTGTGAAAGATCACTTATAGTTGTAACCCTGCCAGCAGTTCCCGTTTTTGGCGCTCCTGCTGTTGTAGGTGGAGCTGAATCAGTTGGTGTTTCCTGAGATTGTGGAGCAGCTTTGGCTGGTTGTTTAGCATTTTTAATTGCTAGGATATTTTTATTTGCCAAAGCAACTAATTGCCCTGGTGTCATATTTTGATCCCAACCCTTCCATATTCTGTCATCAAACTCTGTTAAATCAAGACTGTTGTCTTGAATTAATTGTCTAGTAGTATCAGCTAACATTTTTTGCTCTGCGGTCGGCTCATTTTTTACTTGAGGCTCCGCTGGCACTTCCTGTTTTTGCTGTAACTTACTTTTATAGTATTCCACCTGTTGTTCAGGATCAAGTTGTTCTACTTGTGCCTGTTCAACCTTTTCCGTCCAATCTATAACAGGTTTTAACCTTGCTTCAATCATTTCCTGCAATTCTTTTTGCTGACTTGCACTATGATTGGCAAACTTTCCTTGAAAAGAATTAAGAGCTTTTTCTGTAGCATCTGCCGCAGCTTTGGCTGTTAATTCAGCAATATCATTAGATGATAAATTTTTAGATTGTGGTTCCTCTAGTTGCCCTTGAGCTTCTATTGGTGTGTTAGCTTCTTCTAGTATCTGTTCAGCTATTTTTTCTTCTACTTCTGCCGTAACAGGTTCTTGTTCTGGTGAAGCCTTAACTTCGTTTTCTTCCATAGTTGCCTTAACTCCTATATCTTTTTACGCAACCTTGTGCGTTTTTAACAAGATACCATTTATAGGTCAGTAAAGTCAACAAGTCCTGTATTATATATTTCTAAATCAATAGGTTCTATCTTATTCCAAAAATCTTCTTCATTTTTATTATCTTTATGAAGTAAATTATTGTAATAACCCCATCTAAAAAGAAAAGCATCTAATCCTGGATCTATTTTTCTAAGTTCTTTTTTAGTATTACTTATTGATTGATTAATTTCACTTAATCCTTCAAATCTATCCTCCATACCTATTCTTTCAGAATCTGTTGCATCTAAATAAGCATCTCTTAATTGTTGTGCTATTTCAGGATTTTCTTGATTTTCAATTACTGCTTGTTCTGAAGCAATCCAAAAAAATTCATATTTTTCTCTAGCTTGATAATATTCATTTAAAATATCAGGTAAATATGCACCTGTTTGTAATGTGTCAACTGCATAATTAAAATATTCTGTACCCCATTTTTGTTTAAAATTTTCTTCTGCACGTTCTCTTGCTTTAAAATTATATCCTCTTGGAGTATCAAAATCTGCTGTTACTACATCTGATAAATACTCTCTATATGCAATGTCCTCAATTTGTGCATCAGCACTAAATGCTTTAGATTGTTCATCAAAATAATCTTGTACTTGAGAAAATTTATCATCATCTAATAATCTTTCATTTAGATTTTTATAATCATTTCTTTTTGCAGCATTAGCACTTTTTACTGTTTCGTTTCTAAAATCTCGTGGTTGAAATTCGCCAATTTTCATTTCAGCTATACCAATTTCAATTTGTTTTTTATATTTAATTTGTATTCTTTCTTGTTCATTATAATAATTTTCAAGTTTACCTTGAAATTCATTACCTCTTTGAGCTGAAAGTTTTTTAGCTTCTAAATCAAAAGCTTGTAAGCTTTGCGAACTTGTTGTTAGTTTTTTTCGTTGTTGTGTATTTAGGTCTGTCCATTTTTTATTAAATTCTTGAATAGCTAACATATCTCTTTCAGATGTTCTTCTTTCCCAAATACTTTTTGGTCTTACCCTCATACCAAGTAATTCTGGTACAAATCCTGCTGCTCTTTCTCCTATACTTTTATATCCATCATCTAATATTGCACCTTCAACTGCCAAAGGCAACATACTTGTTCCAATATGTTTTGCATAATCTAATCCATTTTCAAATTCTTTACCTAAATAATCTTGTCCTGTAAATATTTCATATGCTAATCCTGTAGCAGGAGATGTTCTTCCTCTTAAATATGCAAATATTGGATTCGTTCTCATTTCTTCCATCATATTTTCTTCGTTAAATGCCATATCAGCCGTTTTAGCTACAAATCTTGCAAAACTCATCCAAAAAGAACCAAGTCCTACTCTGTTACCATTTATTTCTACTGTCATAAATTTACTTGATCTAGGATCTAATTCAGCTTCTTGACCTAAAGCTGCTGCTGCGGTTACATAAGTACCTATTCCAAAACCTGCCATACCAACTAATGATTTTCTGGCTTCTGCTCCTTGTATGCCACCACGACCAACAGCATCAGCTATTAATGAAAAACTTGCTCTTGTGTACCTTGGAGAAAAAAATACAAACCCTCTTTCAATAGCTTGTTGATTAACTGGAATACCCGCTGCTGCTGGATTTAATGCACCTGTTGATTTATTTAAAAAAGCTAAAAGACCTTTTATTGCATCTGCTTGCTTTCCGTCTGGAGCATTATTGTAAACTGTATTTCTCATATATTGATAACCTTTTAGTCTTAATACATCAGAAGAAAATTGAAAGCTTCTTTCAAATGGCGCTAAAGCATTTTGAAATATTTTACCTGCTCCAACACCAACACTTCCAAATTTTTCTAATCCTTTTGCAACAGATGATTTACCTCTATATATATCTGTAGCATATTCTCCAAGTTCTCCACCACCCATTACAAATTCATCTAATAAGCTTATTTCGTCACCATCTATAGTTTTTACAAAAGTATCTCTCATTTCGTTCATAAAATTATCTACAGCATCAGGTTGAAACAATACTTTAAAACCATTTTTTACAGATGATCCCCATTGAGATAATGCTTTCGGGTCATACCATGCTCTAGCTAAAGTAGGCAAACCTTGAAGTAAAGAAAAACCAAAGTCAAACCCAGTTTTTAAAACACGTAATCCGCTACCAACTGCGTCAAAGTTTTTAGCTGCCAAACTTACAAAATCTGTATCATCTTTCAAACCTGTTAATGCTCTATATTTACTAGCCATTTTTTCAGCACCTTTGCCTGTAAAGAAAAAACCATTAAATTCTGGTGGTAATTTTTTACCAGTTGTATCTTCAAATACTTTTGCACTTGTACCATTTTTTAATAGTTTTTGAACTAAAGTTTCTTTATTTTTTAATAATTTTAAAACGTCACCTTTTTCAGCTACTTCAGCTAAATTAACATAACCAAGATTTCTTAATTTTCTTATATCTTCTACTGTAACCTTTTTAGTTTTAGATATTTTATTGCTTAATTTATTTAATTTATCTAAATTACCAGCATCAAAAAAAACATTGTCAAATTTATCGGTTAAAGCTAAATTATCTAAATTTTTACGTAACACATTGTCATTCATTGCTTTATACATATCTTTAGAATATAACTCGTAAACACTAGAAAGATCATTCATGTATTTAACACTTCCACCTTTTACAGCAGCATCTAATGTTTCTTGATATGTAGTTGGATCATTAAACTTTCTAGTTTTTTGAGATGATTTTTTACTTCCTAGTTTGCCTGTTCTAACTCTTACAACTTCATCAGCATTTCTAGATAAAATTCTTCTACTTAAATATGGAACACCAGTAATTAGTTTTAGGTCTACACCATTTTTTACAGCTTGCTCACCAAGTTCTTGAAACCCTTTAAACATTTGACCTAAGCTTCTAATATTATCTTTAGTTAATTTACCAGCTAATTCACCATTTTTTATTAATTCTTTATTTACAACTTTACTTATTACATTATCTAAATCTGTAGATAAAACATTAATCCAAGTCTCATTTTCATTTTTTGTTATTTTTTTAGCTATATCGTCCCAATCTACAACATCTGTATTTTTAACATATGGACTTACATCAAATACATCTTCTAACGCACCAAATATAGCTCTATTATCTAAAGCAGTATCTGTACCTGTTATTAATCCGTTTTCTGCGTTTAAATATTGATTCCAATTTTTTATACCTGACATTTTTGCTTTATTAGCTGATGACATACTGTCTATTTTTGAACCCATATTCATATGCTGCATTAAACTTCTATCAGTAAGATTTTCGTAATCAAGATTTATACCTTTACCTCTAGCTGTTTCTAAGACCCAAGACAATGGACCAGAATCTGTTATTTTGCCAGTTATTCCTTTTTTTCCTTCATTAATTATTTGTTCGCCTGAAACTTTAATTGCTTGGTCAAAATCTATAGCTGTTTGTAGTTTTACAATTTTTTGCGTAGCTTTTGCACCTTTACCAATACCAGTTATTGCTTTTAAAGCACCAAATCCTGGAATGTATGTAAGCGGATCTAATCCTATTTCTAGTGGCAAGCTATATTTTAATGGCAAATCTAATTCTTTATATGCTTTTCTTGTTGATGAAAAATAATCAAATAAACCTTTTTCTGGTGTTTGTGTTTGAAGCTCATTTCTTCTTTTTGTAAAATCTCTATCAAATAAATCAAAAGCTATACCTGCCCCCACTTCACCAGGAGCTGCTAACTTATCTAAAGCTGTTTTACCTAGCCTTGAAAAAAATCCAGGGTTATCTAACGGAGTATTAGGTGTTGGTTGATTTGCTTGTTGAATTACTTCTTCACTAGCTGGTATTACTTCTTTTGATTGTTCATCAGCAATAGCCATTGCTTCCTCTGCAAGCTTTTTATTTTTTTTTGCTTGAAGTAATCTTCTTAAATTATTATTATTAAAACTTGGACCTGATACCATTTATCTTCCTAATGTTTGAGTTGTGCCACCTACACCATATAAAGGTGAACTTTGTTGCCCTGGAGTGTAATCTAGCAAATCATCTCTTACTTCTTCTGGTGTTTTTCCAAATACCGCAGCAGAACCATATGCTTGTTGCTGTTGAATTGGATTAAGCTCATTAAATGCTGCTTCGTTTAGTCTAGGATTATAACCTTGCACTACAGGAAGAAATGTAGATACTGGAGTTGGTGGTTGCCCAGTAGTTCCTGTTTGTGTAATAGGAGTAGTTGGCTGCGTTATTCTTTGTTCTGGAGAAAGCGTAGCTATGTACTCATCTAATGTTAAACCTGATGGAGGTACAAAGTTTTCATCTAAATATGTTCCACCAGTACCAATAGTAGATGTCTGTTGAGACATAGGTGTAGGTGTTTGCATTCCTGGTGCTATTGGCATGCCAGGTTGATTAGCTAACTCTTGCTGTAATTGTAACAATGGTCCGCCACCTGCCTGTACTATTGCAGCCAGCTGTGTAGGGTTTTGATATATACCTGTAATTTGACTAAGGAGACCTTGCCTTCTTTGAGCTTCGTTTTGTTGTGCGTTTATTTGAGAATTAAACAAGTTAGGTACATTTTGTGCTTGTATTCTTTCTAAATCTCTTTGCTGTGCCATTTCAGACTCACGTCTTTGATCTGCTATAAATTGCTCAAAGGTTTCTCCTTCAATAAATTTACCTTGTGCATCAAAGTATCCACCTACTCTGCCACCTGTTTGCCTTAAAACTTCTTGAGTTAAGTCTTGTTTTGCTAATGGAGATAGTTCTTCAACTAATCGTGTTCTGCCATCAACTGTTTTTAAATCAGAAGTTAATCTACCACCTGTTGATGATATAGTTCTAAGATTAGCTGCTAAAGAATTAAAATCATCAGTTGACAAATTACTTGCAGGTCCTGGTAAAACACCACCTGTTGCAGATATTTGTGCTTGAACTAAAGCATTTGCTTCACCTGCTAAATTACTTCTTAATCCTATTTCTCTACCATACAATTCTAAGGCTGCTTCTAAAGCAGGATTAGGAACAAATCTTTCTATTTGTTCTGTGCCTGCAAACTCACCATCATCATCAAACACATCTTGTTCTTCAATAATTCTAATAAATAAATTTGATGGATCTAGCAATTCAGCTGGAAAACCTGGCAATGCTGAAAAAGCATCTAAAGGCATTGGTCTGCCAGAAGTATCAGTTGGCAAAGTATATCCTGCTCGATTTAAAAATTCTGCAAGACTTGATTGAGGATAATCTTCAGCTGGAAATATACCAACTATTTTATCATCTGCATCACGTCTTTGATTGTCACCATCTCCATCTTCTCCATCTCCATCTTCTCCATCTCCATCTTCATCAGGACTAAGTTCTTTAATCTCTAATTCTTTTTCATCATCATCTTTAAAATCATCTTCTTCACCTTGATCTGATGATGCCTCAAATTTGTCTTTATCTTCTTCAGATGCACCTTCATATGCCTCTACAACTTTTTCATCTGATATAGACATTGCAGCATCTATAAACATATCTATTTGTCTACTATCATAACCAAATTCAGATAAATATTGTCTTGCTTGATTTTCACTTGCTTCAGCTATGTATGCTTTAAGAATAAACGGATCGTTCCAAGTTTGCACAAGCTGTTCAAAACGTCTCCTTTTAATTTCTAACATTGCTTTTTCTGTTTCTGACATACCACCAAGAGCACCTATTGAGCCACCCAAAGGACCCCCAAAAGAAAGTTCATTACTTGCACTACCACTACTTCCACCAAATACAGGATCTGGTAATGGTGTACTTGGAAGAGTTTGAGTTTGTGTTTGCACTTGTTGTGTAATATCACCTGCAGTTGGTGTAACAGATAATTCATCTGCTTCAAAGGGTATTGAAGGTGGAGTTTCACCTGGAGCTATCTCTACGCTTCTTAAAAAAGTTCCAAATCTAGCAGCAGCAGATTGTGCAGTTCTAATAGCTAAAACTCTATTATCAGCTGGTACACTATATATTTCACCGTTTCCTAATTCTATGTTATATTTTGGCATATTTATATCCTAAATGGGTTGCTATTCTTAGGCAACCTCGGTTTTTGTTGTTTAATTTTTGGTTCAGTTGGTGTTTTTAATTCTTCTAAACTTCCAGTAGCTTCTCGAAAAAAAGTATTTACTATTGCATCAAAATGATTAAATGCTAAATCTACTGCTGTATCTTTTTTCTTTGCCATTATCTACCCATACCTGGCGGAAGGTCACTTGTTGGAACTCTCCTATTGCCAGTCCTTGGTCCTGCTATTTGTCTGCCGACAAGATCTTGCTCTCTAAGAGAACCTGGAATAACAGGTCTAGTATTTGTTTCTACTCTGCCAGCTTCTGTCGCAGGAGACCTTTGCGGTTGATTACCTCCAGAAAAATTACCTGCATTTGGTAATTGCGTTTCACCTTGCGTATTTAGTATGTTTTGTGCTATCTGTTCGGCCTCTTGTCCTGTGGCAGCACCAGTTGCTTCAACTAACTGCTGTAACATTGGAATCCTTCTAGCTGCTTCACCTTGTAACACTTGCTGTACTTGTTCGCTCTTTATAAATGCTTCAGCTAATAATTTAGACCTAACTTCTAATGCGTTAGATACACCTGCTTTTCTAAGTGATGTATCGTGGTCTACGAATCCTGTTCTCCACAAGTTGTTCCACAAGTTAAGTTTTCTTTCTTGTTCTTCAGGAGATGTAGGTGTTAGCTGTACTAAGTTCATGTAATGACCACGAATGTCGTTTGGTCTTACAACTGCGTCTAATGGTCCTGTTTCTGTTTTACCAAATACAGTCACCTTATCTTGTATGACGTTTTCTATAATATGTAAAATAATAGAGTTTCTATCTTGCAATCCACGTTGTGCTGCTTCAACATATGCACCAAAGTTAAGAGATGCTATTCCTGCTAATACAGCAGTATGATAACCACTAGCTGCTCCTGTAGGTTTTTGCCCACGTGATACAGCAGGTGCTGTGTTATTCTCAATAGCTCCTTGCATCATTTGCTGTGCAATAATAATTGAGTTTGGCGGATCAGGAGTTTCTGATTGTTTTACCTGCACATTCTGAGGTAAGAAGTTTTTAGCTCCTGGTGTTTCCTCATATTGTTCCATAACCTGCTCAGTTATTCCTGGAGGACCACTAAAGTCTCTAGTTGGCCATGCCGCATTCCCCACAATATCTAAGTATTGCGAGGCTAATCTTGATTCTGCCCGAAGCATATCGTAGTTACCATGCAGTATTCCTCTATACAGTATTGATGGCTCGTTACCATCAGTCATTAACCCTGTATGAGGCCAGTACATAGTAAAGGGTAAAGTCTTATAGCCATGTCGCCTTGGCTCTAATGCAAACTTACCCTCTGCCATGTAACATACTTGCGAGTGAGTCCAGGTTTCTACAAACTCTACGGTTCCTTCGGCAGGTCCGTCCCAATTAGGAAAATGTGCTTTTACCCATGATGCTTCAATTTCGTAAAAGTGTATAACCCATCTTGGATCTTGAATATTATTTGTATCCCATACCATCATCTTAGGATTGATACAGTTAGAAGTTATAGGCCAATTAATATTTCTTTTATCTAAAACTTCTTGTAGTTGTTCTTGATAGGAAGAAAGGTCACCTTCTTCATCAGTTGGTGGTTCTGGAAAATCGTCCCATCTATTTGCTGCAAATTCCGTTTTCTCAAACGCTATTCCATATAAAGCCATATGTTTTGCTGTTTCTCTACGTGTAGGGGAAAACTGTTCAAGCATGTGATTAGCACCTCTTAAAAACTTTTCAAGTAACTCTGCTCTTGCACCACCTTTTGGTCCTGGTGGCGGAACTGATATATCTAAAAATTGTGGAGTTACATGTGATACAAGCGTATTAATAGTTGAGTGTGCAGTTCCAAGTCGTACTTGCGAACCTGTTTCAGGAACATCAAAATCAAAATTAGATAAATAAAAATCTTCTGCTTCTTCACAGTTTTGAAAAAATTCTTCAAACTCTCTACGTTTCTGATCTAATGTGGTAGTTACCCAATCTAGAGATAATAACGGTTCATCTAATGGATTAGCTTGTTCTCTGTTTATTTCTTCCTGCGGATCGTAACCTCCTGATCCACTTGAATAATTCATTGTCATAGGTTTTTATCCTTCAGTTAATGCTTCAAGTGCTGCCTGTTCTTTTCTCATCTGCCTCCACCGAATTAGCCGTCCACCCTTTTCTTTATAATTTTTATTTAATGGTTTTACACCACTTTTTGACCGCGGCATTCTAAATTGTTCTCCTGATTCTACAGCAGGATCACATGCCATCAATGCTAAACATTCAGCATCAACCCAGTCATCATTCGCACCTGACACAGTATAGAAAGAATGTCCTCTGTTAGACGTTTCCCTATGAGCAATATCTTCTAACTGACTTATTAGTTTAACCCAACTTTGTGGAAATGCAACAGTCCCTTTTTCCAAAGATATAGCATAATCTAAAAATAGTTGGTATTTTTTACCTGGAGTAAATACATACCCAATGACAGGAATTGATTGCTCCATAAGCTCTCTATATAAAACATCTTCACCAAACTTACCACCAAGTCCTGTAGAATCCATGTAGACTTCTTCAATGCCCCATTTCTCTGCGGCAGACTTTACAGTTTCTACTTGTAACGACCAATCTGTTTTTAACATTTCAATAACTGCAACAGAATGTCTAGATACTCTATCTTTAATAATTAATACCGTTGGATCATTGCTTCTTCCCAAGTCAAGACCAGCTACATAATGTCTACCATCTTCTGGCCCAATCATTTCGTATGTCCCTTTAGAGTAAGCAGCAGTTATATTTCTGAAGAAGTTACCTGCACCTTCAGGTTGCTTTGCCATATAGAACCTTTCCCATATACCTTCAGTTAATGCTGCTCTTTCTTCTTGTATTTCTAATCTGTCATCTTCTGTAAGGTAGGGGTTGTCGAAGGTTGACGCATGAAACGCAGCACGCCGCGTAGAGGGGGTTTCCTTAGCGATCTTAAAGTTTCTTGCAAACCAATGCTGTGTTGAATCAGGCGGTACGCCCTCAACAATAGCCCTACCCAATCTTCCTGGTGAGTTAAGCGTTGGTCGTACTTTATTCCAAGCAGCTTCTTTAATGTCTTGTGCTTCTGCCATGTGTAGGAAATCAAGTCCTACAGTCTGTAATCCTTCTGGGTTATCTGCTGATTTTAATTCCCAGAATACTGACTGTCTCCATCTATTAGGCAACCAATTACCTTGTTCATCTTTTAAATCTAACCATACATGCAAGTCATCTTGTTTAAATCCTCCACCTCTACCACCACCTTGCACTTTACTTTTAGTTTTACGAACAATGTGTTTAGGAATAAACGCTTGCATCTCATTCCATACCTGCATCATTTGCGCACGTGTAGGAGCTACTGTCCATATGTGTATAGCAGGAACTAATCCTGCTTGTTCTGCCGTGAGCTTTTCCTTTTTGCCAGGAAATTGTATAGGGTTAATAGAAGCTTCTCTGATTTGTCGTAAGGCTTCCTGTAGAGCCGATCTAGTTTTTCCCGCTCGTCTACCAGCTTGTACAAATTTAATTTTAGCGTTGTTTTCATGCATATCCTTTTGCCAAGGATAAGCCTCATACATATTAGCCATGAGTTACTACTCCTTTTTTTTTACGTTTCATAAAATACCAATGATGCCTTTTACACAGACCGTCCATAAAAATTCTTTCTTCACAAGGTACTTTCCAAGGAAAAAGTTTTACTCCTACATTACCACTACATATCATAGATCAGGTAATCCATCACCAGAATAATCTAATGCTGGAGCGGGACCACTTTCTTCTATCATGCCTGACTGTCTCTGGTTCTCCATAAAGTATTTAATCTCTGGTCTAGAGTTAATAGGTTCTATGTGTTCAAGGTACCCATTAGCCATCATCTTTAATGCAAAGTTTACACCAGCACTTCCTGACGCTTTAGCTTTTTCTAAATGCATAAAACTAATTACTGCTGACTCGTGTGCGTATACAGTATCTAAGTGTGACTTTTTAATGTAGTTCTTTTTAGAACCAGGAAAGATAGGGTACTGTTCTGTATCCCTGTAATCAGTAAGCCTTGTCATAAAGGTTTTGTCTGCTTCTATTTTCTTTTGAAGCTTCTCTGAGTCCCAACCAAACTCGTCACACATTTCATTTATACCACTATCACTAGATCCAAATACAGGCAATAGTATATATACCTGTTTTAATTGTCTTGTCCACTTCTTCCATTCTGGAATAGCCTTAAACACCCTGCGTTCAATCTCAGATACCCCCGAACTACTCTTGGCTAACATATTGCCTAGAGACATGTTCCTCCTTGACTTCATTTATTTTAGGAGTATACAATGATTTCACGGCAAATGTAACCGCACAGTAACATAATAAGCATCCAGCCAATAAAGAAAAGGTCAAAACTTATAGAGTTACTCCTACTGGGGGTCTAGAGATGCTCCAGGACAAACAGAGTGGTGAGGGACGGCACACCAATACTCCAATGTCAGGGAAGTTAGCGATTTTTGCAAGAGGCATTACCAACAACGCACAATACAGCGTCCTAATAGGGGCGGCCTGTATCCAAAACACTCCCCCTTCTAACAACTACCCCCACACCATAGACGGTATAGAATAGTAACTCAGCGCTCTGGGTACTACATACATATTACACATACGGGCAACGGTCTATCGGCGGTACTTTCCTTACAGTATAGGCACGATCGTGTACGCCAGAAATAGTTCCTTGCGATACTATTCCGCTCCGCAACGCTTACGATACCTAGCTTTAAACCTAGCAAGCAACCTACAACCATAATCAATTAGTTCAAATGCTCGAATATATTCACGAGGAAAAGAGGCAAGCAAGGCATTTTTTAGGTTCAACCCTACTAGTATTGCTATACATGTTGACAATGTTTGTTAAGTGTGAAATCATTGATAACAACTTACTAAGCGATTTGCAAATAGTAAGCAAGCATAAAGCGAGGACTAACCATGACTACACAAGCGAGAATTCTAAACGGCACAAGCAATGACCAAATACGAACGATTGCAACGGAAATAACAGGCAAGGCATTTAAACCCTTGAGCATGATCAAAAAAGAAGTTTTTCCGTTGATGACCAAAGCGGAACTAGCCGAACTCAAAAAGCTATTTCTTGAACGTGGGGGAGATCCTACAGCTAGAAATATTCAAGGCATAAGCATACCCAAGGCACCAACCAAGGCTAAGACCGTTAAGGCTAAGACCGTTAAAGCTAAAATGCCCTTGTTCGTAAAAGATACCCACGATTTCACAAACGGTATCGCACCAGTTGCACCAGTTGTAGAAACAATCACGGTTGAACAGGCTACGATTGACGCAATGACTAAGCTAGACAGCCTAATAAAAAGCATAGACGATAGACTAACCAAACTAGAAAAATAAGACTAACCAAACTACCCCCCCCATCGTAACCGTTGGGGGGGATTTTTTTTGCAATTTTTTAAGCTATTCCCCAAACAAGGTTTATATTCTCCCCCCCCATATGGTCTCTAAGGCTCATAAACAGCCTATACAAGCGTTTTAAGTGTGTTTATGGTACTTTGATACCGTTTGATATATTTTGATCGAATAGAGACAACCTGGAAGATCGTAATTTTTAAGCTTGGAAGAAAAAATGTTAACGTTCGTGTGTTGCTTACGCTTGTATGTTGCCCACGATCATGCGTTGCCCACGATCATGCGTTGCTTACGTTCGTGCGTTGCCTACGTTCGTGCACGCTTACGATCATGTACGGTTACGATCATACACGTTTACGGTCATAAGCACGACCTACGCAAGGCAAGGCGTATATGTTTCGTCATTTTTCCCATTCTTCCATGTCTCAAATACCGTAAATCCCCGATTGATTTGACACTTTTTGATAATTGATGTAAGGTTTTGTCATGGTTTTCAAATTTGACAGCCAAAAACGAAATACTTATGTGCCTATGTACATACGTAACGAGGAGACTTTTACTCATGACTATACCAAGCGAGCCTAACTTCAACCAAACAGACGCACTTGTGGAACTAGACCACGAGTCTAACCTATGGACAAACGATACGTCCGAACAAACTCTCATGCGTGGGGGTTACACTACCAACGAGCAACTAGACGAACTAGGAAACGACATCAATAGCACGTTCTACGAGTGGGACGAGTTAGAGGGAGACTTATCATGACCACGAACACATACATACAAGCAACTGCACCACGAGTCAAAGGTGTGGGAGTGGATAAGAACCCAACTGCTTGGCTCATAGCACCATCTTGCCCATGTCACGAGGACAAGGCTGATACTGCCTACTTGGTCAAGGCTACAAGCACAAGCGGATTTGGTTTCCATGTGCCTAAGACCGAACTCAAGGAACTCAAGGGTAAGCTAGCCTAGCTAGCAGTCCTGAGCATGACTGAAAACTGCTCGACCTAAGCTGATCTACAGGTGTGTTGCCTGTACTGACGAGTTGGAAACAACGAAATCGGCTATACACAAGCGAAAGGGTATACCTATGTCATACGGTAACGGTTACTCAGTCAACCGCAGTTGCACAAGCATGCAAGCTATGCACGCTATGGAATTGCGTGAACTGAAAGAACTCCTCGCACGTAAGGAACAAGCTAGGAAAGCTAAGTTTAGGCTAACTAGACGTGTGCCTAAAGCACATCAAGTTCCAACATGGCGTGAGGAATTTACAGGGCGTATACACGAGCGAAAGGAGAGACTATGAACGAAAATAACGGATATACAAGCACGGTCGAAAAGCTATCAGATGTACACGAGTACCTGTTGAACAAGGACGGTACGTACGGAAAGCCAAATCAACGGCTTGGGCAAAGATTAAAAACCAACACAGACAGGATTGAGCGTAACCTTGATTTTGCGATTGAGCGTATAGGCAAGCTTGAGGACAGACAAGTACGCACAACTATGTACTTTGGCAAAGACCTAATCACATTCCTGTACATTGCTTTGGTCGTACAGATAATTGCTATGTTTATTGTTGGAGTTATCTACGTAGTGGGGAGTTACGCATGAAATTGCTAACCAACAAACTACTCAAGCAATTCAAAGCGAATGGCAAACTGCCTGAAGAAAAGCAGAAACTTATCGCTCACTACTTCAATCCCACAGGCGTAGGCGATTGGTGGGCTATGACTTATGACGAGGACGAGAAATTGTTCTTCGGTTATGCCCGTATTACAGATGGAGAGTATGGGTATTTCAGCCTTACTGAACTAGAGGAGTTCAGAGGTACGTTCGGTCTTAGGATTGAACGAGACCTACACTTTGCACCTTGCGAGCCATCAGAAATAGGGGGCAAGCTATGAGTAAAAGTTGGAGAGAGTGGAGTAAGTACACGAACAAAACTCCACGCAAGCATAACAGGAGTAGCATTGCACATTGTTGCAAGTTACATCACGATTGGGACGCACGTGAGTTTGACAAAAAACGAGATTTGCGTGAGGGAAAACAAGAGCATCAAGCACAGATGCGTAATGCGTTACAGAGGGACGCATAGGCTACGTCATGTGTATTGGATTTGACAGGATTTCAATACTGTGATACACTTTTATAAGGTTGCCGATTTGACAACCTACAACGTAACGAACAGGAGTACATACTATGGACGCATCTACTACAAACACATCTACACCTATGTCAGCTAGCAAGCTAGAAAGACGAATACTTTTAGGCAAGCTAATAAACGTAGACATCATGGGTAAACCACTTAAGCAACTACAGGCGGATTTGGAATCGCATGCAGACACAGCCTCGCTTTCAGACATCTACGATAACGTAGTAGCTAAGTTGAACGCACAGCCTACACCAACCGATAGAGTCAATACTGCCTTAAGCATGGTGGTTGCGGAGACTACAGTTGAGCCTACAAACGAAGTTGCAGAGGTTTCTGCAAGCTAACAGGAGACTATACATGACGAGTAACGAAAACGATAACACACTAGAAATACCTGTTGAAGAAACAGACGGTATCGCACGTGGTAGCATGACACTTGATGACTGGTATCCCCACTTCAAGCACCTTGCTAGCACAGGTACTATCAAGTTTACACTATTCAACAGTTGCCCATGCTCACTTGAACTTAGCTTTAGTTACGAGGACAAGGGAGTAGCTTTAGTACGTAACACAACTAAATGCGATTTATGCACCGAGAACAAGGAAGATAATTCCGAGCGTATGGGTGCGGTTATGGACGGATTCTCTGCTTTGATGGCACAGACATTAGAGACAGGCAAGGGACAAGAGTTCTTTGCAGAACAGGTCAAAGAGCAGATAGGCAGAGACATTGGTTCATCAGGGCATAAGGTCAAAGTGAACAAAAAACACGAACTAGCTAGCAGATTGTTTGGGGACAAAGATGATGGTTACGAAAGAGACCTACAATCAGATGCACAAGTGCTGATGATGACAGCCTTGCAACTGCTTGATTGGATAGACGTAAGCAAACTTACACCTATACAACAAGACCAAATAATACCCATGACTCAAACTATTGAGGCGATTAGGAACAAAGAGGCTTTCGCAGAGCCAACAGAGACTATCAGAAAAATCATGGACAAAGCAAACGAGAACGAGGAGAAACTATGACCAACGAACAAGACATGATAGCACAATTACAAGCTATAAACGCACAAGCAAAAAACATACAACCTACTCCAACTGCACCTAAGCCTACACCAACGAGTAGTACAACATCAGAGGTATTGCCTAGTTGGTTTGCTTTGAGCAAGTTTGGTGAAGATACGCTAAACGAACTTAAGGGTTTTATTGAGACTAACACACCTGTACTGCTGTTAGGTGGCACAGGTATGGGTAAGACTGTACTGCTACAAGCTGTAGCTAAAATGCTAGGTAGAGCAACCGTAGGATTCAACTGCTATACAGGTATGGACATTCAAACCTTGGTAGGTATATGGAGACCTGAGACTGATGGCTCGCTTGTGTGGCAAGACGGTGTGCTTACACAAGGTATCAAACAAGGTGCAATCATTAGGATTGAGGAGTATACACGAGCCACACCTGACTTGAAGTCAAGGTTGTTCGGTATCTTGGATAGCAAGGATAGAACGTGGAACATGTACGAGAAAACTGAGGAATCAGTAGAAGTACCAGAGGAAACGGTTATCGTTGCAAGTGCCAATCCTACAGGTAATGGTTACGTAGGTACTATGCGTGAGGATAGAGCAAGCATGAGTAGATTTGGTGGTGTGCTTGAGATATATGAGCCACTTGCTGATGAACATAAGGCTCTTATGGATACGCTTGGTAGGAAAGACAAAGTTGACAGGATCCTTGCCTTTGCAAAGTTGCTTAGGAAAGACCAATCCACTTACCTTTCCACTAGGGATTTACACTTCCTTGCCATGGCTTTCAAGCGTGGGATTACACCTCAAAGAGCAGTCAGCATGGTTCTTACACCTAAGTACGAGGGCAAAGAAAATACCATACTTACGCATGCTCGTGCGGTATTCGAAGAAATGGATATCACAAGCGTACGTGAAGAAGTATCACAAGCAACTCAAGGAGCGTAATAATGAGTAAAGATATATCAGTCAATGATGTAGAATTTACTAATTTAGATGATGAGATTTACGATAATTTATCGTGGTATTGTGATATGAATTTAGTAGATGAAACACCAAGATTAAAAAATAAGTTCTACAGAGTTAGAAACATGGTGGTTGATTTTATTGAAACTGTAAGAGCAGAACAAGCTATAAAGGAGAAATAAATATGGCTCAACGAAAATTAACGTGGAAGAACGACCCACGTGCAAACGACCATTCAGGTTTACTAAGCACCGCATTAGGACGAAAAGTAGTAGTCAAGGGTACTCGTGTAGGTAAGGTACAACGTGGCGTAGTAGCTACGGAATTAGGTACATATTCACATGAACTGTACAGACACGCATCTAGTCCGTTTGAGGTTACATTGGTTGCAAGCGTACGTTCTGAGACAAGCTTGCCCATTGACAAAGCAAATCGTGTAATTATTGATGCAACTAGAAGTTACGTTCAAAACATAACTAGTGCGTTTGATAGCAACCCACAAGGATTAACTACGGACGAAGTCGATAAGCAGAATAACATTATACAAACAGTTGGTTGGAAAATAGAGGATTTTGCACCACGCTTGTATAACACTTTAGATACGCTAAGATGTGCGGAACTTGCAAACAAACAATACTTGCGTAGCGGGTGTGTTGACATAGTTATGGACGAACTCAAGAAAGAGTTTGATGATAAACTTACGACAAATGGTGCTGTGCGTGGCTATAGTGCAACTAACAATGCAATATGGCTAACAGTTGTTGGAACTTTGATTGGCGATAAATCAATCGTTCGTAGTATACAAGCAAGTAAGTGGTACCATCTTATAGACCAAGACTCTGTTGACTTGGACAAGGTTGCTATCATAGCTAGAGATTACATTGAGGTATGCAAAGCAAAAAACCTAGAGTCTGCCCAAGACGTTGTAACTAAGTCCATGAGTTTATCCATAGACTTACTGCACGTACTTGCAAACTTACCTAGAAAGAAAGGTGGTGGCAAGGCAATAAACATAAGCAACGCTAGCAGTCCTGATATTGATGTTGCTTATGATGATGATGATAGTGGTGGTGAAGAAGTGCTAGAGAGTGGTGGCGGTAGGTCAGGTGCTATTCAGGGTACTGAGTTTACCAATGCTACAAACTTTACGTTTGATGAAAGTCTTGAGACACAATGGCGTGAACTTACAAATGACCTTATGCTGAAAGAAAAACAAGCTAAGGAAAACAAAAAAGTAGGTTACGTTGGCGGGTTGGAGTCCAAACCTAGCAACCTTGAGCGTAATGTTACTGTTGATGATACAGATGGTAAGACAGATGTAGCAAAGCATAGCGTGAAATTGCTGAACTTTACACAAGAGGCAGTCAAGCTAAACGCAAATACAGTTAATCTGCTTGAGGACGTTGAGCGTAGTGGTTATGCATCACGGCACAGGTCAGGATACCCAACACCTGATTTATGGCAACTTAAGCGTTTGGGTAATACCAAGGTATTTGGTAAAGCACCTAAGAAGTCAGGCAAATTGCTTATGCTTGTAGATGCATCAGGCTCTATGGGAGACGGTTACCACGAAAGTGATAATGGATACTTAGCGTATCAAGCATCTACTGCAATAGCTGAGGCTTTCCCAAATGCTGAGACTTATGCGTTTAATTCAAGTGATCGTCAATGCTTTATATATCCGTTGCAAAATGGGTTTATGCTAGGCAAGCAAGCTAAAATTGATGGTTTTAGACACGGTGGTAATACGGATTGCTCTGCTCTACTGTTCATGGAACAGATGATGCTAGGACAATTCCAAGATAGTTTGGCAGTTATCATTTCTGATGGCTCACCAAATAGTCCTAGTCCGCTAGCTAACTCTCATCTACGTTCACATACAAGAAACGTGTCATATAGGTTACATGACCAAGGTTTACGCTTTGTTTCCGTATTAGTTGGCGGTTACGAAGATAGCAGTTATTACCCGTCAGATGTGACGGTACGGCTAAGAAACGTGGCAGACATGCAAAGAGTTGGCGAGGCTATCCAAAGGATAGGAATGACTTTTAAATAAATCAATACACAAGGAGAGAACTATGAGTACAATGAAAACTAATTCATCATCTATGCCCGCACCTGTAGAAAGGTTAGAGGTTCCACAACAGAATTTACGTTCAGTTGACGTAAAGATTGTAGGTACTACAGAACTAATCGTTCACAGGTTTAGCGAGAAAGCTTTGAAGATGATTGAAGATATACAAGCTAAAAAGGCTAAGACTAGAGTAAAGCGAAATCCCAAACAAGAATATGAGGAGTGCTTTTACAAGTGGGGCAAAGGCAATACCAATGGTTCTAACTATCCCGAAAATTGGGACGGTAAGAGTACAGGTATACCCGCAGTTGCTCTGAAAAAAGCTATGATTACTGCGGTATCACAGATAACAGGTGTAACCAAAGTGCTAGCTAGACAAGCGTTTCACATAGACGGAGACGTACTGAAAATAGAAAATGGCAAACCTTACATGAGGTCAGACCATGTAAGAATTGGTATCAAGCAAACAGACATCAGGTACAGACCAGCATACCCAGCGGGGTGGAAAGTTACAGTACCAATTACGTATGATGCAGACGTAATTAGCTTAGACCAACTCATGAATCTGCTTGAAAGAGCGGGGTTTGGTGTTGGTTTATGTGAACACAGACCTGAGAAAGATGGCTCTTACGGTATGTTTACGTTAGAGAAAACTAAGTAACGGCAGATACGGCGGTGCATGTCGGGTTTCCCAAACTTGAGATCCGACAAGGCACGGCATGGCAGACGGGGTAGGTACAGACCAGTTAAGTTATGTTAAGGCAAGGCAGACGGGGTTGGTACAGACCAGTTAAGTTATGTAGTGTACTGTATAGGCAAGGCAGAAAGGGCAAGTTCCGTAGTGTACTGTATAGTTCCGACAAGGCAAGGCAGAAACGGCGGTGTAGGTACGGGTGTGTAAAGTCAAGACATGGCAGACGTGGTTCGTAATGGCAAGTTTCGTATGGTTACGTTCAGTTATGAAATGGCAGTAAGGACGTTGTTCGGCGGGGTGTGTACGGGAATGAAATGGCAGACGTGGTGGGAAGAATTATGGCTCGGTGCTTTAAGTTTGGTTAATGGCATGGCAGTAAGGGCGAGTTCGGGTATGACTTGAAATGACGTGGCGGGGTTTGCAAAGACATGGCAGACGGGGTTTGTATGGACGGGGTACGGCATGTTTCGACATGGCTGTTACCATTGACAAATCTGAGAAGATTTGATACAACTAAATTAGTAACGATTAAGGAGAGTAAACTATGAATAATTACGTTTGGCAAACGGGATACTTACTAAACAAAGAGGGCATACACAAGCTAAATCCTCAACCCATAGCAGAGC
>Ga0209337_1001035_pt1 | contig 21593 bp, 12 predicted proteins | sample LinPmetageLP53_FD_184044 | JGI IMG/M metagenome (GOLD analysis project Ga0209337, IMG submission 184044) | Marine viral communities from the Pacific Ocean - LP-53 (SPAdes) (version 2) | ecosystem: Environmental > Aquatic > Marine > Oceanic | place: Pacific Ocean | collected 2010-02-08 | reverse complement strand
CGGATAATCAACTATCTGAAATAAAGGGCTCTTTATCAAGAGTAAATGGAAAACACTAATGGATAGCTTAAGAGTAACTGGGATGACAACAGGTTTAGGATTTGTGTACTGGACGGATGTATTGTCTGGTATATTAATGTGCGGAATGTTTGCAATACAAATTTATTATTTATATTTAAAAACAAAGAGAATCAAGGAGAGTAAATGATGGACATAAAAGGAATGATGTTAGAGTTAGCTGAAAAACAAGCTGATGCTATGAAAGATAAAATGATGGATGAATTAGGCAGTGAAGATATGGCTTCTAAAATTGCTACTGCTATTAATAAAAAGATTGATATCCCGTTTGTATCTGAAGAAAAAGAACAAATATTTTTTGAGAAATGTGTTGATGTAGTTACAGACATTATTGAGGGAATGTTTAAAAAATAATGGCAAAAGTAAGTTGGTCTTGGGGTGGCAAAAGATATTCTGGTACTGTTATTAGGAAGACTAAAAAATACATTTACGCTAGAACTCATAATGGAAAAGTAAAAAGGATAGCTAGATAATGTCAGAAGCTTGGACAAGAAAAGAAGGTAAATCTGAAAGTGGTGGTTTAAACGCTAAAGGGAGAGCTTCTTATAAAAAAGGAACATTAAAGGCACCTGTAACTAAAAAAAATCCAAAAGGAAAAGCTAAAGCAAGAAGAGCTAGTTTTTGTGCTAGAATGTGTGGAATGAAAAAAAGATTAACAAGTGCTAAAACAGCTAGAGACCCTGACTCAAGAATAAATAAATCTTTAAGAAAGTGGAGATGTAAGTGTAAATGAAGTTTGAAGATGCTATAAAAATAGTGTTAAAACACGAAGGTGGATATGTTGATGACCCTGTTGACCCGGGTGGTGAGACTAACTACGGAATAAGCAAAAAAGCTTATCCGTTTCTTAATATTAAAGAGCTTACTGAAAAAGATGCATCTGATATTTATTTTAAAGACTATTGGTTAAAAGCTAAGGTGTCTAAAGTTCCTGAAGAATTAAGAATGATTTATTTTGATATGGTAGTTAATATGGGAAAGAGCAGAGCTGTTAAGATACTACAACAAGCAATAACCTCTAAAGGCGTTAAAACAGACGTAGACGGAGGGATTGGACCTAAGACGATAAGCAATGCCCTTAAGTCAGGATTAGAGCAAAATAGGCTACGTAGCTATAGAGTTAAATACTATGCAGACTTGGTACAAAGAAAACCGAAATTGGAGAAGTATTGGTATGGTTGGTACAGAAGAGCAATCTCAACATAGTTGCGATACACCAAGAGAAATTTTTGATAAACTTAACTTTAGAGGAACAAAACGCTTTAAACAAGCTCCTGACACTTGTAATATGTGTGGAGAAAATCATATAGTAGGAATAGAACTAATAGGAGCAAAAGAAGGCACTCTTTATTGGGAGTGTGGTCTTTGCAAGGAAAAGTACTTAAAGTACACGAAGGTAACAACAATGAAGTATTTAAAAATAGCATCCGAGTTATGGATAGATTTAGGAGGTCTAGAAAACATATGCGAAGAAATACCAAATTAGATGAAAAAGTGGTTAAAAGAGGAATTGTCACACCAGACAAACACTTTCCTCTTCACGACCAACCAGCAATTAATGTTGTTTGTGAAGCAATTAAAAGAGTTAAACCTGATTTCTATGTGGACTTGGGCGATACCGGAGAGTGGGGTTCAGTCAGTCATTTCCAATGGAAGAAAAAAAAGCGTCCCCCTTTGGAGTACCAACTTCCAAGAGTATACCAAGACATTAAAGACGTTAATAAAGGAATGGACCAAATTGATGAAGCACTCGATTACGCTAATTGTAAAGAACGATACTTCTTGGAAGGAAACCACGAACAATGGTTAAACGGCTTCTCAGAAGAGAATCCGTATCTTCAAGGTCTTTCCGTAAAAGAAGCCTTACTTCTAGAGAAAAGAGGTTACGATTATTATCCCAACGGAAAATATTTAAAGATAGGTCACTTGCATTATTACCACGGGAATCATTATGCGGGAGTAGCTCACGCAAGAAATCACCTTATAAGATTAGGATGCAACGTAATGTACGGACACCATCACGATTTACAGATGGCAAGTGTTACTCACGTTGACGGACCTAAATCAGCTTGGAGTATTGGATGCTTAAAGGATATGTCAGATGAAGCTAATGGATGGCTTGGCAATCGTAAGACTAATTGGCAACACGCTTTTGCAGTTGTTGATTACTATACAGATGACAGGTTCACAGTTCACGTTGTTAATATACTGGACGGTGTTACTTCACTCTGGGGGAAAACTATAGACGGGAATTAATATGCCTAAAAGAATATTTGAAATTGCAAGTTTTGATAGAGGTATAATGTCTTCACCTGAAGACGAACTAGACATACCTGCAAACGCCGCTACTTATAGCCTTAACATAGACCCTTTAACAAGTGGTGAGCTAAGAGGAGTACCTAAAAGCAACTACTTAAAGAAAACAGGTTTTACAGCAACTATAGAATTAACTAGTTATAATAGACCTACTACTTATTCTTATCCTTCATCTTCAACTGTTACAACAGCTAAACCAGACCAACATCAGACTAACTAATGGCATTCCGACTCTCTTACCCTAACAATAAAAGTTTTCTAGCAATAACTGGCAACTTTACAGGTACGACAAATGAATACTTTGAAGTAAAAGTTAGAGATGTTGCTAATAATGAAAAATGGTTATGGAGATATAAGTCTGAAACACCTACTGTAATATCAAATGTTACAAGTGATATATCAAATAATAAATTTACTACTCCAAGCAATCATAATATTGCAACTGGTCAAACAGTAAGTTTAAGTAATTTTATTTTTACAAGTGTTAGTAATCCGGGTACACAAGGACTGCAAAACAATTTTACTTACTATTTTATAAAACTTACAAACACTACTTTTTCTGTATCTTCTACTTTAGCAGGTGCTAACGCAGGTACCGCAATACCAATATTTGGCACATCTCAAAGCAATTTAAAAGTTGCTACAGAATGGTCAGCTTGGTATGATAAAGACGGTGATGTTAGTGAATACGGTGATGCTGTAGTAGTAAATACTAATTATGCACTGAGGAGTGGCATTAGTGTAATGTTTACTAGGACAAATGCTAATAGTTATACCTCTGGAGATAAATGGTGTTTTGTTGCTTATGCAGATTACGCTTTTGAAAATTTAGGTAATAATTTAGAGTATCTACAAAGTATTGATATAGATGATACTAGAAATTTATTAGCTATTGACGGTTCAGGAAATGTAAGCGTTGTTGAAAATATTGATGGAGAAAATCCTAATATATTAAACACTCAAACTAATATAGGACCTATATCTAATAGTAGATTGGATTTTGAAACTAAAAATAAAGAGATATATGTAGCTAAAGGAAAAGATAGACCTGCTAGATGGCTTGGTTATAATAAAAATGGAGGAATGGCAGGACAAACAAATGAGTTGCAATTAAAATCTCAATTAGCTATGGATGTTCTTGTTTCTTCCATAGAGACTCCAGATAGAAATGCTTTTTATAAATCAATAGCTTTAAGAGGTGGCGGTGGAGAAGCTACTAAAGACGCAAGGATTATTGTTGGGTTAAAAGAAGGTGCAGATGATAGTAAGTTTTATATATATAATCGACATCTTGATAGACAGTTTGAAATTACTCTTCAATCTAGACCTTATATTGTTAAAAAATATTTAGGTATTTTTGATAGTAATAAATATACAGATGGTTTTATGATTGTAAGAGAAAGTACTGATGCGGCATATGTAGCTGAAGTAGATTTATTCGACCTTGATACTTCGGGAAGTGGTACTTTAGTAGGGCAATCGCCTAATAGAATTTGTACTATGGGAATATCAAATCCAGTTGACCACGGTAGTGATAAAAGTGGTGATTCAGATAATTCAGGACTGAATAAAATACACGATATTCTTTTAATTCCTGACAAAGCTCCGGGTCACAGTAGTTATAGTTCAACCTTATCAGGAGGGACTAATTGGACTCTTGTTATAAGTGGTGCTAGAGACTGTTACGCTCATTGGAACAATTCTAAATACCAGTCTTATGAATGGCTTTGGAAAACAGAAATAGATGCAGGTTCTGAGTATTTACAAGGTGTTGTAGCAACAGCGGGTTGGGATAATATAACTCCTAAAACAGTAGCTACCTCAGGTATCGTTGGAGATACAGAAAACTTTCAAAATATGCATCCTCAATCCGCTCTTGATGGTCAGCAATATAGTAGACCACCGGGATGGTATTGGGTTTTTGTTAATTCTGATAACAGTTCAGTAGATGTTGTAGACGAAGCAAGTGCTTATGGTACTTGGGGTGCTAGTCAACCAAACAATCCTATAGACGCTAAAGTTAAAAAATTTCAATTTGTATCGATAGATGCTGGTGCTTTACCAAGAACATTATTTGGTATTGAAAATGTACCCGCATTACATTCTTTAGAGTTTTGTGGATATGATAACGAAGGTCAAAATCCTATAATAGGATATACTTGTGAGTTTTCATCGCCTATGTACGCTAATCAAGGTAATGGAGTCGTAAATTACCCCGGTATAAAACCATACGCAGACCAAGTAACTACGAGTTGGGAATTTAGTTATCATACAGGGTATGACCACGCTGATTTATTTGGTCCGGTATATCTTGATGGAAGAGACGGAGAACTTTTACAATCAGATGCAAAAGTAGTTGTAAATGATTATTTAAAAAAACAAGTAGCTAGACCTTTAAGATGGGTAACAAACTTTATACCTATAAGCACTGTTGAAGGACCTCAAACATTTAAAATGTTAAGTCACACTGTAGATTTTGAAGATAGTAGAGAGTTATCAGTACAGCTAAAAAGCAATCTACCTAATGTAAACGACAATGCTAATATAAGTGAACTTATACCCTATCAAGATAGTACAATAGGGAGTCTTAATTTAGATGCTTGTCCTAGCAATGAGCCATTGTTTGGTTTAAACGGGAGGTTTAATATTATAACAGAAGGCGTTCTTCGAAGAAGAGCTGTTATGAGTTATATAAAAAAAGGGAATAGACAATATAACTTATTTAGGTTTGGAGATGAAGCTTCTAGACCTATGAACTTACAAACTACAATCGGTTCTCATCCTACTGTAGATATATTTCCAAACGATTGGAACAAGCAAACTACTAATACCCCTTATAATGCTTACACCAACTGGGAAAAAGGATTGTCTCAGCCTAATTATGTGACAGATTACAAGCAAGGGTCTACTTATTTTTATGCAATTAGTACTGGAACTAATGCTAATGCTGGTTTGGCACAGAAAAGCCAGTCTCTTCCTGAAATTGGCTCTACTGGAGACGATAAAAATGGCTACAGATTAACAGAGACTAATTGGTGGGCACCTAGTACGGACTGGAAAGACGGGGTTACTACTGTATGGCACCCAAATACAGATGTAGCCGATTATGCTTATGCTGTAAAAAACGATGCTTTTCAAGATATAGCTTTTTTTAAAATGGTATCTAGGACCGGGGGAACTACTACTAGTTTATTTAGTTCAGGTAGTGATAATTATTTTAACATTACTTCACCAGTAACAATGACAGGAACTGATTGGGCTGGACCAATAGGAGTTAACACTGCTTTTTACAGAGCATCTTTAGTATTAGATGGATATCAAGAAACTGCATTTATATCTACAACAGCGGCAGGTCCTGCTACTGCTGATAATGACCCTGACGATACAGCAGATACTGCATCTGGTAAAGATGTTGGAACACATTTAAAAGTAACTGTACAAATAAAAGGTGGATTTGATATCCCATCTAGAGTTACGGGGGTTGCAGTTTATAGAGCTATATCACTTACAGACTCTTCTACTGACCCACAAAGTCAATATAGATTTATACAAGAAATTGCTTTAAAATCATTTGGTTGGAATGAAACTACAGGTTATTTTGAGTTTGATGTAATTGATACAGGAGATGCTGAAGCTACATACGAAGCTATTAATGGGATTAGCGAAAATATTTATAACTTGCATATAAATTATAGCTGTAATGCACAACTTAATGGATATATGTTTGCTGGTAATTGTGAGCATTCAGAAATAGAAGATGCTAGTAACTATGTCTTTAGGTCGCAACCTGCTAAGTATTCTATATTTGACTGGTCTAAAGATTTTATTCAATTGCCTTTTGTACCAGTAGCCTTACAAGGCTTTCAAGGTAAGCTTTTTGCTTTTAGTAATAATCAAATGTCTATGGTAAATCCTGAATCTTTATACATTGAAGATACAGTACAGGGTATTGGTTGCATAAATACTCAAACTAAAATGGTTACTGACGGCGGACTTATATGGGCAGATTATAGAAATATATATATGTCTACCCCTCAAGTAAGTACAATAGGTGGACCAATATTAAATGTAGATGATTATGGATGGTTAAATTTAAGTGTTGAAGAAAAAGATGCTGTAAGATTTGGATATGATGCTAAAAGAAAATCAGTATTAATGTTTTTTACAAAAACAATAAGCAGTACTGATTATCATTTATGCTGGGCATACTCACTTAGTAAAAAAAGATGGGACCTTTGGCAAACTGATAGTAAAGTAAAAGATACATTATTAACAAAAGATGGACATACTATATTATTATTAGATAATAACAAGATACAAAAATATTTAAGTAGGACTAATGAAAGAGCCGATTGGGAGTGGCACTCAAAGAAACTGGGTATGGGTGAAACTATGGTTGACAAGAAAGTCAGGAACATAAAAGTAGAAGGCTCTGACAGAGCTAATATTAGTTTACAGTACAAAGTTCCAGAAAACAATTCAGCTTGGCAAACTGGTCAAGACGTAAGCAGTAGTTTTTCTGGCAGTACTAATACAGCTATTAAATTAGCTAATGTAGATAATGGGAAACTGCATTGGGTAAAGTTAAAGATAGCTGGTAGTAACACTAATCGTGATGTCAGAGCTAAAGCAACATCGGTAATCTATAAACCTAAGAGACCTAAATGAGCAAGATAAAAAAAATTATTAAAAAGTCAAAAGCTATTGGCAAACCTTCTGGAATATTTAAAGGTGATACTGATAAGTTTTTTGGTCAAGAAGTAACAAACGTAATTGATGAGTTAAAAGAGCTTATACAAGGTGAAGACAAGACATCTAGTAGTGGTAAGGTTGGCTCTATAAGAGTAATTATAGATAAAGATACGCCTTATGTGGAGATAAAAAGCGTTAAGGGTTGGATAAGGTCAAGTAATTCATCTGTGAGTGGTTTTGAATTTAAAAAATAGTTATATTAAACTGAGATATAAGGTATAGATATGAGTTGGTTAAGCGATTTAATAGATAGTAAAAGCGGAGCAAGTAACGCTATAGACATTGAGGCACAAAAAGGTCGTTATGATTCAGCGATGAAAGGCACCAATGATGGTTATAGTAAAATGATGGGTTTTGCTGAAAATCAAATGGATATTAACAGTGAGCAAAATCGAGCTAGGCTATCAATGATGGAAAGTAGTAGTGCTGATAATGCGGCTGAATCAGCTAGATTAGCACAAAGAGGAGCGGCTAGTGCGGGTGGTGCCCCAGCGGCGGCAATGGCTTTTCAACAACAAGATATGGCTCAAAAAGGTCAAGCAAATGTTATGAACCAATACCAACAAGGTATGTTTAACCAGCAAGAAAACGCAATGCAGTCAATGAGTGGAATACTAGCAAATCAAGGACAGATAGCACAATCCGGTTTTAATATGGGTGAATCTGCTAGAGAGTACAACAAGAAGGTAGCGGCTCAAGCTCAACAAAAGAAATTAGCTATGCTTGGTGGGGCTTTAAAGATTGGTGGTGGGATTATGAGTGGTAATCCAATGGCGGCACTTAGTGGAGCTTCAGACTTTATGCAAGAAGGTGGACCAGTAGGATATAATACAGGTGGTGAAGTAGAAGACCCAGAAAATCCTAAACCAGTAGGTAATGGTGAGTCTGATAAAGATTCAATGTTAAAGTTAGCTATGCAAGAGTTAAGGCAAGGAATTGAGATGGCTAAAACAGAACCTAGTCCTTTTAATGAACCACTGTGGTATGGTAGGGAAGATGCTAATAAATATGGGACAGAAAATGTTACAATGCCTTTAGATAAAAGATTACAGTTAGGGTCTGCATATCGTCCTCAACGTGAAAACATACCAGTGACACCTCAAGGTCCGATTACTGATAGTTTTAAAACACGAGGTTATCAAACGGGAGGGATGCCTAAATACAGCCCATATCCCGGAGACCAGATAGATGCTAAATTAGAACCGGGTGAATATGTTTTAAATAGAAACGCTGTTAATGCAGTGGGTAAAGAAAACCTAGACGAATTAAACAATGAACAAGCACCAAGGTTTGATAAAGGAAAAGTTAAGCTAAGAATGGGAGGATATCTCTATGGCAAGTAACCCTTTAGAAGCTTACTTTAAAAGTTTAAAAAGAAATGAAGCCTTAACAGATGTTAGCAGACCTGCTAGTATGGGTGGAGGAATGGTTTATGATAAAAAAGCTGAGAAAAGCAAGATACAGCAAAGATATTTAGATTCTCTACCAGCTCAGTCTAGATTTAAAGGTATGCCTGTTAACGATGCACAGCAAGACAGAAGAGCAAGAACTCAAAATCAACAAATGGACCAGAAAGTTCTTCAAGAAGCTAACTTAAGAAATCAATTTGACCAAGCTAGAGGTCTAGGTGGAGATATAGGAAGAGAAGCTATACGAGATATAGCTATGGATAATCCGGGTGGAGTTGAAACTTTTAATAAAATGAACAAGGGTAAAATAACTTTCTCTGAATTAACAGGAGGCTTAGGTAATACTGTTCAGCCACCTCAAATGGACCCTAATCAAATGGCTCAAGCTAATTACTTGGTAGATAAGTTAGGTTATACTCCAGATGATATGAGGTCTAATCCAGCTTTAAAAAGAATGATGGATAACAACGCTACAATGGAAACAAGAGCTGAAGCTAACGTAGATAGTATGTTGGCTAGTGAAGATATTCAAAGACAAGAGCAAGAACATACAAAGGAAATGATAGAACAGGATGAGCTAAGAAGGTGGGACGAGCGAGCAGTAGCAAGGCAAGAATTATACGCATCAGCACCTAATTCTTATTATGGTCCAAATATGAAGAGAGAAGACATACTTAAACAAGCTAATAACGCTGTTAAGTATGGAGAGAAAGACAATATTATGCAGATGGTCCAAGGTGTTATGGGTGGAGATAACATAGGTAAAACTCAGGGACTTATGGGTATGCTTAATATGAGAGCAGTTATGCAAACTGCTGGAGCTGACGATAAGATGCTATCAGAGTTTGATGAGCTTGGTCACAATGCTCGTATTGACAAAATGGATAGAAATTATAAAAGAGATTTTGGTGACAAGCCATTAGATGCGTCGCAATTAGCAGAAAAAAGAGGCAATAAATATAATAAAGAATTTGCTGATAGTATGTTAGCAGAAAGGTCAGGACCTGATATTCCTGATGCAAAAAAGTCTCCTTTAAAAAGTGCTATGTTAAAGTCTCAATTATTTGCTGGAAGATTTGGAAAAGGTCTTACTGATGATAGTTACAAGCAGTATGTTCAAGAAGGTGGCTATATGAGACCAGATGGTAAGCAAGGATACTTCTTAGGTGGCTTAGCGGCTACAGCTTTAGGGGGTGCCGCAATAGGAGCTGGTAAAAAAGCTTTAATGAATAGAGCAATGACAGGAGTAGCAGAAGGTGGTGATAGAGGAGGGTTTTTATCTAACATAGGTAAAGGTCTTTCAGATACAAAGAAAAGATATTTAGATGACCCTGTTTCAGCAGGTAAATTAGAAAGCATTATGGCTTCTACAGATTCTGAAGGTAACCCAATAAATGAAGAAGAAGCAAGAAAAGTAAGAGATGCTGGAGGTGGAAGTGCTGACTTTGCTACTACGCTTGGTAGAGGGTTAAGTGAATTTGGTGGAGATACTGTAGAAGGCTTAAAAACAGGAGCGACTGGCGTAGCTGGTGCTGTAGCAGGAGGAGCATTAGGTATTGGAAAAGGTCTAAAGGCTGGATATACAGGGCTTACTAAAGACAAAGCGTCTTATGAAGACTTCGCTAGTGGTAAAGAGAAAGGTAGTTTGTTGCAAAGAATAGGTAAGGGGATGAGCTTTGCTGGTAATGTAGTAGATAAATTTAATGAAGATATGCCTTTTTCTTCTATGGGACAATCAGATGTAAATTTTACTTCTAGTAAGGATGGTAAAAAAGAAGGTGTAAAATCGGATGACGGATATATAAACAAAACTGATGAAGTTGAAGGAGACCCTTTAGTTCAAGACCAAGTAAGTAAAGACATCAAAAAGGGTGAAGTAAAGGAAAGAGGAATAGAGATGGAAGGAGTAGATGGCAAAGTAATACCTGCCGCTATACTTGATAAAGTTAAAGATATGGATAGCCTAAAAGGTTTAAAACCTGAGCAATTAATGACTATACAAAAAGCATTAGGTGGAATATCAGTTGATGGAAAGTTTGGTCCAGAAACTATGGGGGCAATGCAAAAGTATTTTGACAATGCAAACAGACCACCTATTGAGGAATCAGGACCAGAACCAGCTCCAGTAAGGTCGCAAGAGGAAATTAAACAAAGCTACCCAGCAGGGGTAAATCCAGCTAATCCTTATCAGATACTAAAACAACAAGGTGGTTTTATAACAAAGTTGATGAAACAAGGGAGAGCGTACTAATGGCTGAGATACGACAAGCTAGAATTTCTGGATATTTAAATCCCGACCTACCAGAAGAAGACCTTCAAACAAAAGCTATCCAAAAGAAACAAGCGGCAATGCAAGAAGCATTGGGAAAGTTTCAAATATCTAATTTAAAAGAACAGCAAAGGGTTCAAGGTGTAAATAGAAAAGGAGAAGAGTGGTTTAATAGAAATGCAAATATGTTATACAGCCAAAACTCTGACCCAATGGAAATTTCTACACAAAAATTTAGTGACCCAACAAAAATGGCTGACTTATATAAAGAGTACCAAGCCGAAGTAGGCGGTAACTATGCTCAATTTCAACAGTTTGTTCAAGTTGGTAAAGCAAATGAAGCTACTAATAATAAAAGAAAACTTACTATGATGATGGATGAACTTGGTGAAGATTATCCAAAGATTTTAAATAAAAGATTACAAGCAATGGAAGACGGAGATAGAAATGAATTGTTTGGTATGCTTGATGACGATACTTATTCTAGATTAAATGAAATTTATGATGTAGATAAGAGCTATAAAATAGGAGACTATTGGGAAGAAAATTGGAAAAGAGACGGGGCTATTACTGCTGGTGCTTTAGGAGCAATATATGCGGCGAGGAGAGGAAAGCTGGGTCCTTTAAAAGAGATGTTTGGCGGGTCTTTAGACCCAAAGGTTATTAAAGAGATTGCTAATGCAGGAAGTTTTAAAAACCACGTAAAAGCTTCTGAGTCTGCTTGGAGAAGTATGAACCCTAACGCTAGTAACTCAGAGTTTGCACAGTGGAAAGCAAAGATTTTGTTTGGTGGTAAAGGCGAAAAGAAAGCAAAATTTGCTTGGAAAAATTATAGCGACAGTGGTGGAGTTGGTCCTGATTCACAAAGTAAAAAGTTTGGTGGTGGCGGTAAACCGATAAAAGGTTTTAATAGTAAACCAATAGCACCTGCAATGAAAGGCAATGTAGCTGTGCAGATTGTTCCGGGTCAAGGTGTAAGTTCAGTATTACCTCCGACAGTAGGTAAACCTTATAGAATGACTGCTGAAGAGATAAAAAAACGAGCACTACAAAATAACAGGAATTTAAAAAGAATTAAGCCAGATAAAACTTCTAATGTTGATTTTGAGGGAGGAGAACAAGGTGAATTGTTTAGTAAAAACTCACAACAAGAGATACCTCAAAGAAGATTACAAATGCATAAAGCACAGGTTAAAACTTTAGTAGCTCAAGGGAAATTAACCCCAGACCAAGAAAAAATAATTAATGACTCTATAGATAAATTATTTAAGGATGGAGGGAAACCTACTAAGGGAGCACTTGCTAAAATCATTGGTGAACAACAAGGTGGTATGACTATATTAGACAAGATTGCTAATAAAGAAATCAAAGGATTTAAGCTATTTGGATATGGAATTGCCGGGGCTACAATGGGTAGCTTAACTATGGGAACAATAGGAGGAGCTGTCGGTGGTGAAAAAGGTGAGCAAGTAGGGCAAATAGCAGGTACAGCAGTGGGTGCAGAGATGGCACCAAGAATGCTTAAACAATTACAAACCTTGGTAAAAGAAAAAGGTTCTAAGCATATAATGGATAAGATTATTAAGAAGAAAGGTAGTGCTTATCTTGCTGGGCTAATGGCTAAGGGTGCTTTAGGAACTATGTTTACAGCAAGTACTTACGGTGTAGGCTCTTTAGTTACTGCTGGATTTTTAGCAAAAGATGTATATGACATTTACAATATATTAAAAGAAGACCTAGAGTAACATATGGCAATGCAAAAGGCACCTTGGGAGCCTAAAGCTGACAAGTCTCAAACTAGAGAGTCGGTAGTAAAGTATAGACTGCAACCATCTCTTTGGGATGGAAACGAAAAAGAAATAGAGAACCTGCAAAAACACGCAGAGTATCACAGAATCCCCTTTGCTCGTAACAATAAGCATCAAGATAATTTTGTAATGGGTGCTTTAAAAAACTTTGGAACTGGTTGGGGTCAAGGCTTTTCAGCTAACATAATACAAAGTGATGACGAACCAGATGATTTTGCTGAAAGCGTTGCAAGGCAGTTAGGAAATTTAGCAGGTTTTTTAGGGTATATTCCCGGTGCTAGGTTTATTAAACCTTTAAGAGCTATATCTAAGTTTACTAGAAACAAATCTATTCCTATGCGTTTTGCAAATAAAGCGACAAAAGGAATGTCTAAACTCTATCCTAGTTTAAAAAGGGATGCTCCTTCAATAGCAAAAGTATTTCAAAAAGAAAATAGATTAGGTGACGCTTTATCCGGTGCTTTTCATCTAGGTGTTGCGAGTGGAGTATCTGACTGGAGAGGCATTGTAGATGAAGGCTTACCTAGAGCTTTAGAATCTATTGGTATGGGTGGTGTTTGGGGTGGTGGTTTTAGAGCATTAGGCAATACTAAAGCTTTTGGCAAAAGATTAACTGTTGCACAAACAGATAAAGCGACTGGTCTTCCTATACCAAGTAAGCTAGAACCCGGACAGATAGCTGACTATGCTATAAGAGCTGGTATAAGTTCAGTTGTTGCTGGAAAAATGGCTGAGATGGAAGGAGCTCCTACAGAACAACAGATATATGAATACGCTATGGGAGCGGCATTTAGTTTTAATGACACACCTCTTCAAACAAGAATAGCAAGAAACGCTATACACGATACAATAAGAAAAAATTACGGATACGAAGAAAACTTTGGTAAAGTTCCAGATGCTGAAGTGCATCCAGAGTATGACACTTGGACACCTGAAATGCAAAAGTTTGTAAAGAAGGATTTTGATGCTTGGTTTGGTCAAGATGCTGAAGTAAAAGCGGCTACATTAATGTTGCAACGACAAGCTATGAAGAACGAAGGGTTGACTAAAGAAGACATTGAAAAGACTATGGATAAAATGGTCAAGAAAAATATACAAAATGCTGAATTTAATCCTGAAGGTGATTTAATAGAGCCAATATTAAAAGCTGAAATAAAAAAAGTTAAAGACATTATTAAAGACAATCCTAATAACGAGGATTACCAAGACCTTGATATGCATATTAATGACCTAGAAAATCTTCCGGGTAGAATATCTGGTGGCAATGGTTATGTAGAAAAATATATATCTCCAAGGACCAAGAAAGAAAGCACAGTAGACAGACTTATCCAGTCTCTAAAAATATCAAAGAAGTGGGACTCACTTCATTCAGTAGTTCAAGGTATCTCTAAGCCTAAAGAAGGTGCTGTTGAAGAGATGATAAACTACATAAAGAAAGAGTATAAGGTTGAGAACGTAGACCAAAAAGAAATAGATTGGTGGAGAAATTGGGCTGAGCAAACTAGGAAAAAAAGACTAGTACTCCAAACATATTATAAAGATGGTGACGTTTCTTATATTGATAACGGTGTAAGTCCCAGCGGTCAGAAAAAAGAATTAGCTTTTGAACCTCCCGGAATACAGCAGGTATTTGACAACTTACAAGCTCTACACGGAGAAGATGGTCCTAAAAACTTTTATACCATATCTGATTTCTTTGTTAGAAAAGGTAAAGAGTATGGGTTTGGTAGTATAGACAGAAACAAATTACAATCTGATTTAAATAAAGAGTCTGATGGTACTGGTCCACCCGTTAAAGCAGAGTTTGTAATAAGACAAATAAAATCTAAAATAGCAACTGATTTAGAAAAAGCTGGTTATTATTATGCAGGTGGTCGAGGCGATAAGTCTACAATGTATTTCATAAGAAAGAATCCAATGGTTAAATCTAAAAACAGAGATAAAGATTTAGCTATGATTGAAAAAGCATATGAGGAAGCTGGGTTTAGTCCAAGCAAATTTAGAGCTCATTTATTAAAAATGGGTATTCAATACAAGAAGAAGTTTGCTTCTATTGACAACTACTATAAAGATTCCTTGATTAATAACGTATATTATGATTTACATAACAACTTTGGTTCACAGGTAACTAAAGAGAATATGCCTAAAATGCTCTCAAAGATGTTTAAAAGCGATGGTTTTATTAAAGACGCTAAAGCTTACAACAAAAGAGCACAAATATGGTTTAATTCAGGGCAAACTACTAATAGTAAAGTAGCAAATGAATACTTAAAGAAATTTTATAGAAAATTCAGAAGCGATTACGATTTGCCAAAAGACTGGAAGCCGTTAGAATTTGTTGGAAAAAAGAAAGACAAGATAAAAATTAGTATCTGGAATGACGAAATAATGTCTAAGGACGCTGGGACAAAACAAGACAGAGCTAATATGAAAAGAGGTGAAAGTTTTGATGGTGGTATTCCTGCACTCCCTGAATTTATATACGCTTTAAACAAGGCTAATGGTTTAACTAATGAGGGTAAGGTTAACAAATCTTTTATCACCTCACCTGACGCTAAAAATGGAGCATTACTAGGTAAGTATATGTTCTTTGAAGCCTCTCCTAAACTGCAAAAAGCTATGAGGGAAAAAGGTATTCACGCATTAGCCCCTAAGTCTGGTATAAAGCAAATGGGCTATAGACGTTTTGCTAAAGTGAAACTAAATGATTTTAAACCTTTAACACCTGAAAGTAAGAAAAAACTTCGTACAGATTTTGAAGCACAAGTAAGAAAATTAATAGGCGTAAAAGGTCTTTTTAAAAATGCTGAAAATGAAAAGGGAAAGCCTTTACCGTTAGAAAGAATAGGTGATATTTATTTACTTCCAGAAGCTAGAAAAAAGGGAGTTGGCACTGAGTTTGCTAACTTAGTTGAAGATTATAAAAGAGCGTTAGGCTTGAGAGAAATACAGATAATGGCTGTTGGAGGCAGAAAAGGGACTGAAGAATTTGACAATGTGGATTTTTGGAAGAAGCAAGGTTATGAAATCAATGGTAAGAGTACTGAAGTTACTGTAGGTGATGGGGTTTTAAACCCTGAGATAAGAGGTAAGAAAGTAGCAATGGTTCCAATGCAGAAAAATCTAAACGTTGATACAGAGAATTATATTCAAGGTCCTAGTTATGATATTCCTTTAAAAGACATACGAACTGTATTAAGCGAAGTTACCTCTGCTAAGGATTTAGTTAGTGCTAAGTTTGCTAAACAAATGTGGTCTACTATAACTCATTTTGGAAGTGTAAAAACAGACCCTGCTAAAATAAAAAGTATGGCTGACGAGTTAATTAGAAATTCAGTTGAAGGTGACGAAGCCATTAATAAGGCTTGGGACTCACATATGAAGTCACCTAACGATGTTTCTGAGAAAAAGATATTAGAAGATATTGATTCTGTGTCGCTTGATAGATTAATGAACGCTGTTACTGATACAAACAACGAAGCTTTTTCTAGTAAAGTTTACGATAGAGTATTAAAAAGAAACCTAGAAACCACTAGAGAGGTTACTAAAGAAGCTGAAGTCATTAAAGATGAGTATTACAAAAGCATAGCTGAGGTTAGTGAGTTTGATAGCATCTTAGATAGGGTTGGTGAATTATATCCAGATGGTAATAATGGTTTCTACCTACATAAAATGGCTAAAAACTATAGACAAAACGCTGTTAAGAATTACATAGTAGATAGAATTAGTAGACCGAAGCTAAAGAACGGTATGAAAGCTAGGATGAGACCTTGGGACCACGGGATGTGGAAAGACATAAGTGATTTAAATGTAAAGCAAGATGAGTTTTATCTAGACGAAGACGCTAGAAAAAAGAAAATATATGACCCTTACTTTGCTAAAGGATATGAAGAGCTTGGTAAAATATGGGATGAATACAATAAGAAGGATAATGGTATATATAAAGACAGCCCTGAAGTTGTAAAAGACATACTTGAAGCTGTTGCTATGCGTGTCCCTATGGATTCAATGTCAGGTGCACACGTTTTAAAATTTAAAGGATTTACTAAAGCAAAAGGTCAAGGAGTATTGCTACACGGAAGAGTTATGGATGCTTTAGGCGGAGCTGATTTAGATGGTGACAAAGCTTTTATCTTCTTCGGTGGTAAGAGTGGAATGTGGAAAGATTGGAAAGAGATTTATAAAGCACAGAGAGACGAGTTTATTGATAAAGACAATAATGAAATACCAGCAAAAGACGATTACTCTAAGTCAAAGTTTGTTGATAGTAATGAAGTAATCAAATTACACAACAGCAATCCTGTATCTAAGTATGACCCTAACTTAAGAGGGATTATGAGCGATGCTTCTTCAGATGGTAGAGACACTTTAGGAACTGCTGTTACCGCAAGACAAGCACTTGCTTCTGCTTATGATGCTATAAGACTATCTAAAGGCACTACTTTTGGACCTGTACGTTATATCAAGGGGAAGTATTTACCTACGTTAATCCAAGATGGCTCTTATTATTTTCCTGTTAAGACAGAGAAAGGTAAGATTGTATATGTAAAACAAACGCCAAAGAGGAGTTTAAAAAACTTTAAACAGTTGTCAAGAGCCGCTATTAACCTTGGTGCTGACCCTATGGATGAAATGGGTATAGTAAGTGGTGATGTAATGAAACAAATTTTAAGCGAGTCAGCGTTTACTTATGAATTTGCTAATTATAAGCAAGTTGGTAAAAAGAACAAGCGATATGTTTTTGCTAAAGCTCACGAGTTAATGAAAAATAACGATGCTTTAAAACAAATGTTATCAAATCTTAGCAAGGGAGGTTTGCATCAAAACTTTTCTAGTGCAAATAACGCTTTATATGGACGCAATTTTCAAACTGGAAAGAAGTATAGCCTTGGTGAAATTCAAGCCGGTGCTAACGATATTAGCTGGATTCCTGAAGAAGGTAAAAGAAACTTATTAAACTTTATTGCTGACGAGTATAAAAGTATACCTTACGAAGACAATTTGTTTAAAAGGTTAGACCCTGAACAATTAAATATTCTATACGATTATAACAGGAGAGAGTTAAGTGACCGACCTGACTTACTTAAGCTGTTTAATAGAACAAGTATGGGTACTCGTCAAGGACCTATGATGAGAGAGATTATTAATAAGAAGCTTTACCTTTTGAAGAACAGAGATAGACTTTCTAAAAATTCACATAAAGAAGAGTTTTGGGATTTATTTACTAATAAATGGCATCCTCAATTTGACGCTAAGAATAAAGGTAAAAAACAAAATGTAATGGGAACTATACCTAGCCATTTGTGGGGAGATTTAATTGTAAATAGAAAAAATGCTAGTTATAAAACTAAAATGCAGTACCTAGAGTATAAATTAAATCAAGCTGAAGACTTTCTTGTAAACGATTTAAGCGATATGTCGTCATTAAAGCATATATTATCTGTTAGAGATAAGCACAGTATTACTGATAGAGATTTTAAACGTGTTAATACTCTTGTTAATAAGGTTAAAAATAATTCGTTCTGGGTAAAGAAAGGACAAAAAGATTTAAGGCAAGAAATACGGAATGTAATAGAAGAGACTGGTGATAAGAAAACTGGAGAAGATTTTTTAAAGTTAATTGACGGTGAGAAGAAAGGCGGTGAGTCTGGGAAAGCTCAACAGGAAGTAGACAGACAAATTCTTATAGATAAAAAGTCTTTAAAAAGCACTAAGCTAAATGAACTTTATGACTCAATGCTCCTTGGTACATTTCAACAGACTAACAAAAAACTACTTAGTTACTTAGAAAATATAAAAGGTTATAAGACACCAGTTGAAGCAAGGTTTGTAGATATGCTTAAAAAAGCTGGTCAAAATACAGCTTTACTAAGAATTGGGTTTCAAAGTCCTAACGTAAAAGACGCTAGTGTTAAAGCTCATTTAACTGAGTATAACAAATTATATAAAGCTATTACTCAACCCACTGAAAAAGAAGTTGCTGAGGCTTATACTGCCGCTAAGGGAGATGAAAGCGACAACCCTACTAAGTACTTAAATGAATTAGGTGAGCCTGTAAGGAACAAGATAATAGAAGCATCAACCCTTGATGAGTCAGGGAAGTATTTTATGGACTATATTGAGCCTTGGGCTGGAGGTAAAAAGTCTAAAATAAAAGATAGAGATTTATTGCGTACGGCGTATAAATTAAAAAACCATTTAAAACATTACCACAATTTAGACTCAAGAGACTTTAACGGTTTGTTTCGTAGTTTGTTCCAAAAGAATATTAATATGGCTAGTAAACAAGATTATGAAAATTTTGAAAAGTTCTTTCAGGATATGAGAGATGGTAGCACTTGGACTAGGTTTATTAGTTGGGTTAGTGGTAAGAAAGATGAGAGACCTGAAATAGAAAGAAGGTATTGGAATAGGTTTCCCGAAGCTAACCAAAGAGAATGGTTAAAATATCCGGGTATGGTTAAATGGAGAGAGGATGTTACGCCTTTTAAAGACAGATTTAACAATAGTATTATGGGTAGGTCCGTAAGACCTACTACTGTTATTGGTGATATACAGAATTTTGCTTGGAAAGGTGCTGAATTTGCTCTTTCAACTACAGAAGAAGAGGTTAAACTTATTCAAGATGAGCTGTCTCCTTATACACAAACTAATTCAGACGGTTCTGATTTGCACAAAATAGCTGTATCTATTAGAGAAAGAAATATGATACATCATATTAAAGAAATAATGGGCGATGACCCCTTACTTATGAATAAGCAACGAGCTTATATGGATAATTACAATGAAGTTCAGCCTTTATATAACAAATTAAAAAAGAAAACATACGCTATTCCTACTAAAGAAGGCGTTGTTAATATGAATGGTGAGCAGGTAGTTAAAAAGATTAACGAAATATATACAAATAAAAACAAAGATATTGCTAAACTTATTAATGGTGATTCTGAATGGTATGATAATTTTACTAAGGTAGCCTATAATAAAAATGGCGACATTACTTGGACTGGTTTAGATAAACTATACACTAAATACTTAAGTTACTCTAAAGAAAAGTTTAGAGTTGGACAGAACTTTGATATAAAGAAGTTTGGTATAAATGGTATGCAGGAGATAAACAAACTTGTTGCTCTTAAATTTTCTCTACCTAAAGCTAAACGGACACAGAAACTATTACTAGAATACTCTGGTAAGCTTGGTCTTGGTAAAAAAGTTACTGAACTATGGAATGCAGAAGCTTATTACCCCCACGTATCTTTTGATAGAAAAAATGTTGATGCTCTTTTATCTAAGTCTTTAGACGCTATTTTTAAGAATACAAAGACTACTAAACGAGAGAAACAAGAAGAAGCTAAGAAATTAATATATCAATCTAAGACTATGACTGGCGACTGGGCACCAAAATCTATTAGTGAAGAGAACTTTGATGCTATGCAAGATGTATATACAAGAGCCGCTGATAACATTAGAAAGAAGGGTGAGAAAAACATACTACCTTTATCCTTTAAACAATCATATAGCCAGTATCAAAGAGAGTCTCATTTACCGGGATGGTCTCGTGGTGCTGAAGCTTATGAAGCTAATATCAAGAACCTTGTTGATTCGTTTTATAAAGAAAGTATGCTTACATTATCTAGGGCTCATATACAAGAGTTTTATAGAAAATTTAGAAAACAAACTAACGATAAAGATTTGTCTCGTAGATGGTCTAATTTCTTAAAATTATTTACGCAATCTTCTATGGGTTATCCAATTGATATACCAGAATCTGTCCAGAATGACCCTAAGATGAAAATTAGTTATACTCCTTATAAATCTTTTGCAGATAGTAACGTTAGAAAAAGAATTGATTCTATTCGTAATAAACTTGGAATAACAAGTAAAGCATTAAAAAAATATGGTGTTTCTAAAGAAGATGCTCAGGACTTAAATCAATATAGTCAGAGTAAGCTCCAATTTTGGAGTGGACTAGAGGCAAAATGGCAGATGGCATCACTTCTTGCTCATCCTAAATCAGCTATTACTAACTTATTTGGTGGTCAAGTACATACTGGTATAAGTGCAGGAGTTGAAAACCTTAAGAACGCTAGGGATATTGATTATTTAAAAACAAATATCAATCCTAAGTGGCGTAGTATGAGAGACGTTGAACAGTGGGTAGAAAGCTTAGGTATTGTTGAAGAGTTTTTATTACACGAAGCTGGTATGAACAAAGAACTTCGTGGTCGTAGAATGGAAAATTTTGTTAAAGATTTCTCATCTAAACTAAAAGGTAAAGAAGATTTAAAAGATACAGAATATAGAGCTTTAATTAAAAAGCATAAGATTACAGATAGTATGTGGAATAAAGCATCTTGGTTTATGAGAAGACCTGAAAGAACTCTTCGTAGAGATGCTTTTATAGCTCATTATATACAAGCTAAAAAGAATTTTGGTGGTGCCATAAAAGATTATGACCACCCTTTTTTAATAGAGATGGGTAGGAGGGGAGTTAAAGCTACACAGTTTTTATACTCTGCTCCTTTTAGACCAATGTGGACTAACAGTGCCTTGGGTAGGGTAATGTCACGTTTCCAGTTATGGAGTTGGAACTCTGTACGTTTTAGAAAAGACTTATTAAACGAAGCTAAATTGAGAGGCTTTACACCGGGTACACCTGAGTTTAATCGTGCTAAGCGACTTATAACTGCGGATGCAATGATGTATGGTTTATCAAGTATGTTTATGTATAGTCTGTTTGACAACGCACTTCCAGCTCCTTGGAATTGGTTTCAAGATTCAGCCGCCGCTATGTTTGGGACCGATGAGGAAAGAGAACGTGCGTTTTTTGGTCATCCGGCTGGACCACTATCTATTGTTAAGCCTCCGTTGTTAAGATTTGACCAACCTATTTACGAAGGATTAATGAATGGTAATTGGGATAAGATGACAGACTATTATCTCTACACACTTCTTCCGTTTGGT
>Ga0209337_1001034_pt1 | contig 21597 bp, 12 predicted proteins | sample LinPmetageLP53_FD_184044 | JGI IMG/M metagenome (GOLD analysis project Ga0209337, IMG submission 184044) | Marine viral communities from the Pacific Ocean - LP-53 (SPAdes) (version 2) | ecosystem: Environmental > Aquatic > Marine > Oceanic | place: Pacific Ocean | collected 2010-02-08 | reverse complement strand
ATAATCCATACAACCAAATATTGGTGGGCATGGAGCTACTAAGATAGCGTGAGCTGTATCACTACCGAAGGCAGCGTTTGTTCCAGATACTATAGTATCATAACACTGTACTACATAATAAGAACCATCCAAACCACCCCACATAGCGCCATTTAAACCGTCTCCATACGTATCATATATTGTAAAAGTCAAAGGACCTGGCGGTAAACATCTTTGCTCTACAACAGAGGCATAATCAGGTTGAGAGCCATAATTAGTACCATAAGTAAGCATGTTCCCACTAGTATCCTCTATAGTCCAATAAGTCTCACTTTGATATTGATCAAGGTTAATAATAATGGTAGTCGGAACACAGTTCTGACTAAACGATAGTATAGGTAATAATAATAGTATTAGTAGTTTCTTCATTTTATTCTGGTTTACAGTCTGGAACCATTTTAGTATTTCCTCCTGGAGTTTTTTTACCGCTAGGAGAAGGCTTAGTTTTACCATTAGCAGTATAACCATCCCAACACCTAAAAGGTGTTCTCATTTTAAAACCACTTTTACTGTGACCATAGCCTTTTTCTTTAAGTTCTAAATGTTCTTTATGTGTTTCTGCTTTTTTAGCATCATACATCATGTGTTCTTCAAATTTTTTATCTGCCATAGTTATTTTTTTAACATTTCCAGTTTCTTCTAGCTATGTCGTTTGGACAATCACCATTTTTATCTGGATCTTGACATTTTTTTATACCAGCAGATCTAGCGCAATAAGAATCTTTACGTGATCCACCGCCTGGTTGAGCGCCTTGAACATTACCACCAGTTTTTGTGTTATAAGCATCTCTTTCTTCCTTGCTCATCCCACCTGTGTGCGGCTTTGTTCTTTCAAACGGGCTTTTCTCCGTACGATCACTTCCAGGATTACCACCCTGAGTAAACGTTCTACGTCTACCACAACTAGTAACTGGAAAGGGATTATTTATTTGTACGTATGCCATTTTACTTTACTTTACAAGCACACCAACCTAAGCAAATTTTACCAAAACTTATTTTCTTTATAATTTTACAAATTGTTTTTTTCATATCTATTTTTTTAAAAGTCACTCATTAATTGATTATCTATTTCTTCCTGTACTTCTTCTCTTGTTGCTACCATTTTAAAACTAAGATCAGCTTGAAACCTAGCAACCTCTTCTCCGTCTTTAAATATTATAACAGTAGGTATAACTGCTATTTTGTGTTTTGCTTGAGCCTCTGTGTCCTGAGCTATGTCTACGTACGCATACGTATTACAGTCTTCTAAATCCATGACCCAAGGGACTTCATTTGCGCTGTTCCACCCAGCGTTAAATTGAATTACTTTCATTTGACCAAAAGCAGTGCTAGCAAAAAACACAAGCACCATTATCATTAGATACATAATATATTGCTGCCAAACTGTTTCTTCTGTCTCCATTATCTAGCGTATAATTTATCCTCTATCTTTTCAAGAGTCTCTTTAATTTCTTTCACGTCTTCCTGTGTGTCTAGAATAGTATTACGAATCATTTGATCTTTCATGTTGAATTCCATTCTAGTAACCTCATCTGGTGGTATAACCGGTAGTTCTTTTGCTTCAGCAATATCTGCTTGTAGCATAAACCACATACTTATTAAAGTTGCCATAGCAAACCCTATAGCTATTAATGTTTTTACACTAAGTACAAAACCCGTGTCTTCGTTTAACTCTTTTGCCATATTAATCTACTTCATCGTAATTACCCCTGTAATCAGGGTGATCTTGACCTTTCACAGGATGAGATTCTACCTCTTTTGTTTTAGTGTTCCAGTTGTATTCTGTTTCATTGTCAGATTTTGACCTAACAGCTTTCATTAAGTCAGCATCAGACATTTTATTCATATTTTCTTTAATAAAGTTTTTTATTTCTTTTTGAGTATTTTTATCGTCCATCTTTGTAAACGGAGACCATCCTTTTTGCTTGTATGCCATGTTAAAAAATCGTGTAGTTTAATCCTAATTTAAAATCGTACCATTCTCTGTTCCAGTACTTATTGTATTTTCCTTCTACAAAGTATCCTAAGTTTTTGTTTACTTTTATCCCGTATATTAATCCTCCAGAATAATCGTACCATTGACCGTCAACATAATTGTGGTAGCTAAATTCGCTGCCATCATCATAATGATAAGGCATTAAACTTCCCCAAGCATGCATCCATGTTTTTTTAGAGTACTTATAGTAATCAAAACCAACAACAAATGAATGTTGTATAGTTTTCTTTAATTCATTTCTTTTCTTTTCAGTGTAATCAGCTAGCACTTGAGGCACTACAACTGCCTCCCAAACCTCAGCGCTAGTAGCTACAAGCTCTCCAGAAGGAGAGTAATATGAGTTGCTATACACATCAACTTCGTAACCTTCCTGTAAAGCTAAGTACGTATAATGTAAGTCACCATTATCTAACATCCACTCGTCTAAAGCGTTATAACCATAAGGCTCAGCAAGTCTATGTGTTAACCCAACATTCCAAGATAAGTTTTTACCCTTGCGATGTCTGTATCTTTCCGATGCTTCAAAATATTTAATGTCTGCAAATCCATCTTCTAAATACTCTATCTTTAAAGCAAAGAAGTTTATACATAGTTCGTCTGGACAACCATCATCAGAGCTAAACCTAATAAAGTGATGTTGATCCATATAGTCAACGCCCTCTTGCCTTTTGTAATCAACCTCAAATAAGTATTCAACTCCTTTAACTTTACCGACAGTGGCCGCATCACTGTAATTAGATTCCGTGCCGTCATAGAATGTTTGAGCTTTGTTTTCATAGCCAAACCTTGCAATCTTACGTAATCCTATGGTAAAATTATAATCATAAGGAGTTGAAATAGTCTGTGTAGATAATCCATTATCTACAGAGAATACATCAACATCAGAAAGTGATGTCCCACCGTTAACAGCAGTATAAAAAGTAGAGAACTTTAACAAGTCCTTAATCTCTTCTTTACCAAATGTTTGAGCTACTGTTATATTAGATATAAGCAGTAGCAATATTATTAGTTTTCTTACCATCTTTTTATTATCACTTATTTTTTTGTTTCTTTACCTTTCTTTGAAGTTCTATTATTTTTTTAACTCTATCTTCTTCGTATTTTAAACTTTTTATAACTTTAGTAGAAACGCCAAGCTCCATTAAAAGGTTTGCTTGATCTTTTTTATTCATTTTAAATAACTCTATCGATATTTTTTCATCTTTAGTTGGTACATAATTTTTTATAGCTGTTAAAGTAGAATCTATTTTATCCTCATTCTCTAAACGAAGATTCATTATAGCATCAACCCTGTCTTTTTCTTTTGGATAATCTTTAGGGTTTAAATTATTAGCTTCGAGTATTTTAACTTGTTCGCTTTTGTTTAAATTAAATACTTCTTTATTTTTTTCTTTTAACTCAATAATATTATTGATTTCTTTATCTGATTTATTTGGATAATCTTCTCTTAGCTTGGTTCTCTTTTTTTCCTCAGACTTTTCTTTAGATTGTGTTTTCTTTTTCTCCTTAACGCTCTCCTTGACCTCATCCATTTTTTTGTTTTCAAGATCAAGATTGTACTGACTCCAACCAAAGAACATTAAAGCCCGCTCCCAAGCAGCGTGATCATTATTTAATGATTGTCTAACGTTTTGTGTTTTATTATACAGTCTGTTTAAAGGTATGTTCGTAAGCCACTCCACGTGGTTTGTAACAGCAGACCACATTGGGTTGTCAATATCAAAGGTTTCCATTTCTTCTATAATACTCTTATTATAGTTAAGAGTTTTTTCAGCATTAGTTATTTTTCTACCCTTAATACCTAGAACCGGCGATAAGTTTAAAGCTTCTAGTAATACAGCGCTTTCATCTGGGTTATATCTAGCATCTCTTTGTCTATACCATGCTATAGCTACGTTTTTTAAAGTAGCAACTATACCGCCAATTAAACCAGACCCTCTTAACACAGAGTCAATACTACCGTTTATTAATCTTTCTCTTTTCTTTAAAAACAACTTATTGTTGTCTTCTTCGTCATCATCAAACATCATGGCAAACAAAGCTGTTTGTAGCGTATAGAATATAGCATTTTGAACAGCAAAGTAATACGTTATTCTAGCGGCGTTAGATATATCACTCTGCATTTGAGTTGTATTAGGTTTTGTTATTCTTCTGTTGTATATATCCTGAAAAGCCTTCTTACCTAATCTATTGAACTGAGATGTAACGTTTTGGAAGTTTAATATAACTTTACCAATAACAGATGCTTGTTGTTTAGAAACCATATCAGGTCTTGCTGACTGCTGAGTTGCCTGAGTTATATCTTGAAAATCAGTGAAGGCAGCTGCTTCAGCTTCTTTCTGAGGCATACCTTGTTTTACATACTTATTTATTCTGTTTCTATAATAAGTAGCACCACCCGTTGCAATCGCGATATTATCACCAATTTGAGTAGGTAAAAACCCTAGCTCTAGTAGTTTAGAAACTAACTTTCTAGATATATCTTTAGAGTTACGTAAACTAGCAGCAAGCTCAGCACCGTTAACATCAGTTTGTATACCACCCCTTCTTTGCTTTAACATGTCAGAGTTAAATATAAATGACCAATCAGCCCAATATTGTGGTTGATTAGCAAAAGCCTTAGCTGCTGCAAATATATTATTATCAGCAAAGTTAATATAATTTACAATAGACATTTGCTGAAGCAAAGCAGATCTCATGTTAAAGAACATCACCGTACCAACAGAGCCGTTTAAGTAGTTCATAAGCTTGTTAACCTGCTCGTTCTGCCCACTAGGTCTATTTCTACCAGTTTCTATTCTGTACAACATATCTTCTAAAGACTCTCTAACACCTTTGCCGTAACCAGCTTCAATTTTATTTAAATTTTCTTCAGAAAATATAATACCAGCATTTTCAATAAACTCAGCAAAGTATTGTCCTCTACCAATTCTACCTGTAGCATCATCTAAATCCATTCTAATATCACCAGAGTTCCAACCTTCAGTTGGATTAACATAAGTTTCTTGCTTGGATATAACATTTAAAGTTTCAGCATAAGCTTGAAGCTGTGTGTCAGACATTACTAACTCTGTTAGTTTTGTTTGATCAGTTTTCGTTAAACCAGGAATTTTATGACCATGTTTACTCCACAGGTAAACTCTTATAGCATCTTGAAAAGTAAAGTCACCATCAGGTGTTTTCTTTGCAAGTTTATTTCTTACATTTTCAAACTGTTTATTTAAAGCTTTATAATCGTTAGCCACACTCTGTCTAGCTGTATCAAGCTCTCTGTTAGCTCTATTTAAAGGTCTAATTAAAGCTTGTTCGAAAAAGTCTCTATGAGCATTACCTTCTTTACCTTTACCTAAAAAGTTGTATAATAAACCTACAAAATCTTCGTGCGATGGTGGTACAAATACTCTAAACTTACCTTTACTTTCCCCACGTTTCCTACCTTTAACAGCTGAAAATCTTTTGTCAGATTCAATGCCTGTAACGTTTTCTAGTATGTTATTAAACTCAGTGTCTATGTTTTTACTAAACTTAACTCTAGCTTGCTGAACTTTAGACTTAACATCAAACTGGTCTAACATATTTTTAACTGCCTGCACGTTTTGCAAAGCATCGTCTGCAAAGTAAAAGTCATTATAACCATCTGCAACTTTATCAGCCATCCAAAGCGCTTTAGCCTCTGATGTAGAATTAGCTAGACCAGTAATGTTTTTTAATGGTATGTTTAAACCGTTGGCTTGTAAAAATTCAAATATAGCTTTAGCGGATTGAGGTGGTCTAGCTGTTAATACAAACATATTTTCAGAACCAAACTTACCTTGTAATTTTAATGCTTTTTGAAACAACGGAGCTGTTTTTCCACTAACAACTTTGTTAAACTCTGAAAAATCCCATTTATAACCTAAATCAGTTAGTTCTTCGTATGTCTTAGCATATTGCTCTGCGTTCAAAGTTCCTTTAGTACCATCTGGCTTAGTGAATCTAATTAAAGATTTACTAGTTGCTAATGTATCATCAAAATCTAAAACTGTAATACCTTTAGGTATTTTATTTGCTCTAGAAAACATTATAGCTTTATTTAATTTATTGTGATTATCTATGTTTTTGCTAAAGTTAATTTTTGATTGAGCACGTAGAACATTTATGTCTTGTATACCTTCGAATATTTCTATTATAGATTGTCTTGCTTTTTCAACATTTAAATTATCAACACCAAAATATTGAGCAATAGTTTGTTTTTCTGGTTTTAATATATAGCTGTTTGGGTCTACACCAGCTTTCATTAACCTGTATGTACTAGCGTAACCCTTTGGTAACCAAGATAGATTACCATTAATTATTTGTGGAGCTACTTTATTAAAAAAATCTACACCATTAGAAGATTTTAGCGATCCGCCTGGATCATCTTTTTCTAATATTGACATTTGAGAAAACAAGCTTTCAACAAGTGGAGCAACCTCTTCAACTCTATTATCTATAGCCGCGCCAGCTAACATTCTCATAACCTCAGCTTGTGGAGAATGCTCTTCAACTACTTCTTCGTTTAATATAGCTTTACCATCATTGTTTACAGCGTAACCAAGAAAAAACGCAGACATTCTACCAAAATTATTTTGATCCATACTACCATGTAGTATAAACTCTTGCAACATCCAAGTATCTTTTTTATTTGACTTCAGATGTTGACCCATGTTTTTATAAAAATCAATTAAGTTTTTTACTTTATTTTGGTCTATAGAATCATCTCTAGTGCCAATGTCAGCTCTTTGTCTTTTACCTTTTAAACCTTTTTTCTTTTGGTCTTTTGTTAAAGCTATATTGTAGTAATTTCTTTTTGCATCTACTTGCTCTGTGTTTTGAATTTCTTTTAAACTCTTTTTTCCTATGTTATTCAGTGCTTCTTTTATATTTTGCTCAAAGTTTGGTTGTGCCCCATAAGCTGTTCTTGTTATAGAACCAGTAAAAGAAAGCTTAAGCATATTGTAATACTGTGGGTATTCGTTTAAAAAACTAGCGATAGCGTTAGACAAAGAAGTTTCCCAAGTGTATTTTTGGCCAGGAACAAGCGTTTGCATTAGTCTCGCGCTGTACTCTTTTACTTCAATAACCTCACCGTTTTCAGTTGTCTCTAAAAACAACTCGCCTTTAGGTATATTTTCTTGACCTAAGGCTTTTAGTTTATTTTTTACGTAATTAGCTTTTATAGTTTCGCTTACATACCTTGCTAGCTTTTGAGCTTTTGCAGTAACAGGTGTAGCTCTAGAAAAAGCAAGTTTACTTTGACCAGCCGTTACATCAGCTATTTCTTGGGCCTTTGCTTTTTTAGCTCCTCGACGAGCTAAAGTAGGAAACGCTGCTAATCTTCTTTGAGCTGAGGATAACGAAACTTGCATACTAGTAACTACAGCAGCTCCTTTAAGCAGTTGACCTATTATTGATCTATTTTCTTTTGTAGGTAATTTATTAACCTCTTGTTGCTCTGTAATACCTAAATCTTTTTGAAATTGCTTTGCAGTTTTTGTTAACTTAGCGTCGTTAAGATTTTTAAACTCTGGTTTCAACTCCCACAAACCAACTTGTGATGTTAAGCCTTGTGACCTAGCTCTTTTACCATCAGGCTTAAACTTTTTATTATAGAAGTAATCTAAAATTCTATTTGGCAAACCTATAGCTCTACCGTAAACACCTCTTGATACCTGTATGTTTTCTCCTATTTTATTTATATCAGCATCTTTTTCACTAACATTAGTAGGGTTTAATATTTTTATAAAATTTTTAGCTGTATTTATATCAGAAAAATGATCTTGAATATTTGTAGCTTCAGAACGCTCAGGTATACCAGTTTCTCCTTTTTTAACTGGTTTACCAGTTTTAGGGTTTACAATTTTATTAGAAGTTGTTATATTGTCTTTAGGGTTAGCTATTTTATTTGCTGGAATATTAAATATTACACTTCCAACGTTACCTTTGTTGTTATCTGTAATTTGTTTGTGTGTATCTCCTTTTTTAACTTTTGTAGCTTTTCTAATCCCATCTTGCTTGCTAGCTATTTTACCAACCTGCAAAACGTTAACTTTAGTTATTTTATCTTCAGTTAAATTGCTTTCTACTTCGGTAGTCTCATCAGCTAACTGCTGTGCTTGTGGAGCATCTAAACTAACTGTTTCAAAGCTTAAGCTTTTTGCTTCTTCATATATTACAGCTTGTTTTGGTGCTATATTACCATTTACAAATGTGGAAAACTTGGCGCTTTCTGGATTAAATCTATTTATAATACCCGGTAAGTATTCTCTTGCTGCTGCTATAACCTCTTCTCTAGCAATATCACCTTTTCTTGTGTCGTATTTTAAAGCATCTAAAGCTAATAAGTCAAATTGTTTTGTTAAAGAGTTTTCAGCGGCTATTGTTTGCGTTTCGTTGTAAAGTGGGTCTTTAATGATTTCTACTAATTCTTCAGGACTAAATTGATCGTATGTGCTTTTAGATAAACTTATAGCTTTTTTATCATCAGTAACACGCGTGGATAATTTTAACTTCCTAGACTTACTTTGCTTGTAAAAACTTTGCACGTAACCAAATACATCTTTTGTTTTAAACTTAAACATAGGCGCCGACTCTTCAAAGAAATAACTAGCAGCATTGTTAAGAAGTGACTTTAATCCAAACAAGTTGTTAAAACTACTAATAGGTAAAGCCCCTATAAAATGCAGATCACCCACGAGGTTAATAAGCTCCTCCATATCAACTTGCCCAGTGTTTTCATCTGTGTATAAGTCTTTTCTAGCTTTAAATAAATCAAAAACCTCTTGAGTTATTCTGTTAGCATCTAATAGTGCTTGCATTTCAGCTTCTACACCTTCTATAGCTTCAATCGCTGATTCTACTACTTTACCATCCTTTATGATACCAACGGTTCTATTTCTATCGTGTAGGTTCTCATGTATTGGTGACACGGCAGCTATCATAGCCTCTAAAGTATTATTATCTGAATAAACTTTTTCTCCAGTAACAGTGTTTTCAGTAACAGTTCCGTAGATTTGGTTATCTACGTTCTCTTGAAACACATAAACATTTCCACTTTCAGCATGAAAAGCATAATCTCCATTTTCATAAGCTTCTAATATTTCTTGATAATCATCAAACAACTCTTCGTTTTGCTTTAAATTAGTAATGTCGTTTATTTGTGTGAACTGCTTACCATTCTTTTCAGCGTTATACCTAGCAAGATTAGTTGCAAAGTTATTAAAACCAGCGTTGTAAGCGGCTGCAGCAGGGTTGTTACTGTTTTTAGCTCTTTGCCTTATCTCTTTACCCTTCTTGTCTATTATCTGATCCTTCTCTCCAACCAACTCGTTATACTTATTCATTAAGAACTTCTTGTTCTTTTTAGCATAATTAGATGTAACGTCACCGCTAGCACCAAGAGTCTCTAGCTCGCTAAGCACTTCTTGCGCTTGTCTTGCTTTTTCAAAAACTACTTGCTTTTCTTCAAATGTTAAGTTGTTAAGATTATCGATGTTCATGACTGTCTCTATACCTGCTTGCTCTATAAGATCCATTTTCTCGTTTACAAGCTTTTCCACTTGAATAGAATCTAGCGTGAGTGGATTTTGCAAAGTCTTGTCTATCTGAAAAATTCTTTGCAATCGTTCTGCATTTAATTTTTTCTGATCTCTTGTTCTAACTTGATCAGATACTAAATTAAAGGTTGTTTGTCCTATGCTTCTGCTTTGTAAAGCCAAACCAGTCACTATCACGTTGGCGAAAAAATCTTTGTTTACACCATCACCAATGGATTTCTTTTCTCCTAACACTATGTTATCAAAAATATTATTAGTAAACTGAGTAAAAAGCTCTTCACCAAGCTCTACTGTTTGCGTAAGAGTAATACCATAACCTACACCCATAGCTTTTTTCATCGTACCTCTACCAACGACTCTAGACCATCTTGAGAAGTTCTTTATAGCATTAACAGAACCAAGTCTTTCCCAAATTACCTCTGAGCCTCCAGCTAATATACCGGAGAATCGTTCTTGCCAGTGGCCTATTTGTTGTTTTCTTCTCCAATCGTCTTTTTGTTTTATAAGAGATAATCTTCTGTCTTCTGTTACTGCTTCTTTAAGCTTAGAATCTATAATTCCAATTTGTTTATCCGCCATAAATCTATTACGGGTTATATTTGTAACCTTATGACCATATCCCATACCAAAAAACAAAGAGTATCCCAACGCAGGGTTTATAAAAAACCCACCAACAGCAGCAATACTTGCGGAATTGTTGGCTAACGCTTGAGGTAACCAGATATCTAAATTTTGCCAGCTAAAACTTAAAGCTTTAGAAAAAGTGTCTTCAAAATCTTCCTCAGTTTTTATAGCTAATTTTCTTGCTTTGCTCCCTAGAACTAGTTTTTTATCTTTACTTAAAAAATCTACAGCGTCAGCGCCAGTTACTAAAAGCGGATTAAGCAAATCTTTTTCAAGCGTTCCTATTGTTCTATCTATGCCACTATAATTAAGCCCAGCGGCATAATTAATAATCCGCAAGTCACCGTTGACTTTTGCCACCTCTGTAAGACCATCAATATCTGCTTTAAGTTTTTCAGAGCGTCTACTAAGGTTTTCGTATATACCCGATAACCCACGATCTGCAATTGTTCGTTTTAATACCTTTAACTCTCCAACAATAGTGTTAAAAGCATCAATAACATCAGGAGGGGAATCAGAAGTCACTGGTTTTCCCCCGTTTAAGTCACTTAGCTCATCGTTTAACTTTTCAATTCCAGTGATAAAGTCACCGTTTAATTCTTTGTATGCTTTTATTTCAAGCGCTAATTTTTTGTCATCACCTGTAATTTTATCCGCCATTTTCTTTATATAATCTTCAGATGATTGGTTGGCTGATTTTGAATAATGCTTTGCCCAGTCTACTCCAGAATCATTTACTGGTGTGTAAATACGATCATCCATATTGCTTGGGCCTTTCTGTGTATGTGATAATGCGTATCCATATTTCTTAAGAAAATCCTCTTCATCTTTTCTACGCGCTTTGTGATAATCTTTCCAACTATTTATTTCTGACGTAGCGGTTGGAATATGCTTCATAACATCAAACCTTTCTTTGGTAGAAAGTCCTTCAAAATAAGTTTGTACCACTTTGTCTTTTACTTCAAAAATAGCGTTTTGTATTATATCCTCAGTGATACCAAAAGCTTTTCCATCTACTGGATCTCCAATAATAGTTGAATACATTGGCAATTCCTTGTTTTCTTGCCAACGCTTCCATTGCTCGTATTTTTCTGGAGGCAAATTCTCTCTAATCATTTTATCGTTTCTACCTCCCTGAATATCACTAGCTGACGGGTTATAACCCTGTATACCACTAAAATCAAAATACATCTTAGCAATTGCTTCAGTAACTTCATCGTTGTCAAAATCAATATTAGCTAGTAATGTTCTTATTTCTTTTGATCTTTCTATATTTATTGTTTCTTCGTTAGTGTTAATTATATCGACATCCACAATGTTTCCCATATAACTCTGCTGCTCCACACGCTTCTCTGCACCAGCTTTCTCCGCCACTTCAACCTCTGGCAACATGTAAGCTCCAGTTGTAGATATGTTTATACCTTTTTTCTCCTTCAACATAACAAGCATATCACTAATCTCTTTCTCGCTCATACCGCTTGTTATATCTTTATATCGTCTTTTTTGCACCTCTTCTATTACATCTAGAATATCAGCATTAGGTCCTCTACTTTTTAATAAACCTTTAACCTCTTCATCTTTCTCACTTATAGTATTAATCATACCTACAACTTGATTAACCTTGTCTAGAGTGTTATCATATTCAAACCTAAAATCTTTACTGCCGGTGGACGTGTCTGTTTTTTCCCTTACATTTCTAGAGCGAGCAATTCCTTTAGAATCAGTATACATTTCATACTCAGGCTTAAGCTCACCATTTAGGTCATATCGCTCTGGGAGAAGAGCCATATCGTTCTTTTTATCTATTTCACTTAGTTTTACTTTTGATTTTTCTGACGCTAAAGTACCACCCAAAGATTCGGATACCGTACTTTCTTCCTTCACCGTGGTATCCTCCGATGTTAGGTCTTCCTTTACTTCGGGAGCTGTTGTTTCTTCTTTTTCAACCGTAGTAAAAAATTGATTTTTAAAGTCTTCTTTAGATTTACTGTAATCACCTGATGCGTTTAGAGTTTTGTATAATTCATCTTGTTTTTCCGTTGTTGAAAATTGAGAAACAAACTCCTCGTAAGACTTAGTGTAAGTGCCGTTTTCAACTAAAGCGTTGTGTAGTTTTTCTGACATATTATTTTATTATATATTATCTAAAGATCCTTTTTTCCCTGCCACCTCAACACTCTCATCCTCTCCACTAGCTTTTCTCATATAGTCAAACTCTTGAGCCGCTAGTGCTTTACAGTATTTTGTTAGTTCAACTATAGCTGCTTCTTTTTGATCTGAGGTTTTAGGATTTGTTAGTGTCTCTATAATTATCTCTCTATCTTGTGGTGCGAGTTCATCGCTAGATATAACACCATCGTTGTTTAAATCAACAGAAGCCGTCAAGCCTAAATTAGAATACGTTAAAGCGTTAATCTCTGGGTTTAGTTGTAAATCTTTTTTATAGTTTCTTTTTCCACCACCTATCGTTAAATCTCTAGTCGCTAAATCTTGAAAGTTTACCTTACTACTTTCAAATACGTCTCTAAAGCTCTTTTCAATACTACCTTCTACCCTACTAAAATCACTGTTTAAAAGTTGACCCGTATTTCCGATTTTCTCTATAGCGTCTTGACCGGCTTTTTTAATGACACCATTGATATCGTTTTCTGACTTAGTGTCTTTCATGACAGCCATACCAAACAGTGCGCTTGCTGGTATCGTTTTTCTCTCATCATTCATTATCTCCTCAGGATCTACTTCAATACCCTTGTTAGCAGCATACTCCATCGCCATTTGGCTTGGTCCGTACTCGTAGTATAACTCCCCATCCTCCCACATAGCAAATATCCCAAGTTGCCCAAGATTAGCTTTAGGATCCATCACTTGTTTTAGTAATATTTGCTCGTTTGGTCTACCTAAAAAGCTTAAGTCCGTGTTTACATGCCCTTCATTATAAGCCTGAGCGGTTTGTATGACTAAGCCTTTTATATTAACCACGTTCTTTTTCAACTTTTCAGTTTCTTTTTGAAGATAATTCTTTTGCTTTTTATCCTCGAGCGACATGTTCTTTTTATTGATCAGACTGTATATTTGGTTCTTTATAGTACGAAACCCAAGATCAGCGGCATCAAAGTGAGCATTGCTCATACCACCTCCATCATCATAGTGCTTGCCGGCTTTTTTAATACCGTCAACAGCAAGGTCAGTAACCATTTTTTCTATAGTCTTATTCATCTCGCTAGCACTTGGAGATTGACTTGAGCTTTCCCCCTCAGAAAGTATAGTAGATTTCTTTGGTCTAGAGGATTTTCTAAGATTACCAGTGTTGACACCTGTTGATTGTTCTTCAACATTTTTAACTGGAGATACTTTTTTAACTGGTGTTTTTTTGTTAAAAGCACTACCACTAGCACCACTTAGATTTAACCCGCCAAAGTCGCCAAGCTTATATTCTTCACTTGTGTCTTTATCACCAAAATGTTCTTTCTTAATCTCTTCTACTAGCTCTTTGCCTGTTTTGTAACTACCATCGCTATATTTGTTACTGTCATACTTTTCGTCTTGTTTACTTTCCCTTTTATAATCTGTCTTGTCTTTAAAAAGCTGAAGTTCTCCCGCTCTAGTTTCTCCTTTTGTTTCTTGATTTTCTTTTCCATCAACCCTTGAACCACCGTACATAGCTTCAGTAAGATTAGCTTGTCTCGCTTTCGCTTTTGCGGCGGCATCATCTCCACCTGCCAACGTAGCAATCGCATTCCCAACCAAGCTAGTGCCCATAACACCAGCTTTAACTCCTTCTGCTGTTGTGCCTGCCGAAGCCTTGTGATATGCCACAAGTCCTTCGTATTGTTTATTAAATATTTCAGAGGTATCACCAGGAACTCTGGATGCGCCTAATTTATATGCTGCGTTTACTAAAACCGAATCTGCTCCCATATTTATATTTGTTTAAATTCTACATCCAACATGTTGTAATCAACCGCGTCATAACCATTATCCATTTGTACAACCGCTTCTTGTGGTATTTCGTTAGACATTACACCTTGGAATAATCCACTCCCATATTTAGAGTCTATATACTCAAAGTTATATATGTTTAGACCACTAGGTGATTGACCTATTTTACTTATATTTTTCTTTAACCTTATGTCAGATGCCATGCTACCCGCTGTGCTAAACATCGAGCCAGCCGCTTGCATTTGCCCAGCTGCCTGCTGACCATGCATGTTTGCTAATGATGCATTTGCTGCCATTTGATTTTGTTGCGATTGTGCTACAGCTGCGTTTGCCCCGGTTAACTGACCCATTTGCATACCAAGCAGTGTTGATTGCCTATTCATTTCTTTTTCTTCAATCCCAGCCTCACCTTGTCTATGTAACATATCTATTCTAGACGTTTCAGCTAAAGATCTTTGTTGGTTAGCACTTTCTTGCTGTCCTATTGATGCAGAAGCCTTCTGTGATGCTAATTGACCTGAGTTTGCCATAGCTTGCGCTAGAGACGCTATACCGGACCCACCGGCCGCACCCTGCATACTCTGCATAATATTAGCTTGACTTTGTTCAAACATTTGTTTTTGCATATCAGCTTGTCTTGTGTCTATAGTGGCGTCCTCATAAACGTTTTCCATATTTTCATAAGGATTTGTAAACTCAAATTTTCTATATACATCTTTTTGCTTTTCGAGTTTTTCCGCTTCTTTTCTTTGAAACTGAAGATTTTCTGCTGCAATTTTATTTTGCTGTGCTATATTTTTATCTGCAGCTTCTTGCGCTTTTTCAGCTGACGCCTTCGACATACCCGCCATAACAATACCACCAACCGCTATTACACCGGCTCCAATAATTATTCCACTCATATTATTTGTTTTTTTCTTTTATTCTCTTTTGATACTCTTTGTGCTTAAACATCTGCCACACGTCCCGCTTCAACCCCTCGTCATATTGATCCCAATTGCACGCGAACATTTTTTTCTCTATTTCTTTTAAATCCGTTAGTCCATCTGGGTTTGGGTGTACCGTTACTATAACGCTATCTTCTAGCCAATAACAAATTCTTTTTGTGCCAGGTTTTGTTAGTACAAAAGTAGGAGCCGTTAACTCTTCGATCCCATCCTCCGAGGAGAATGCCACTTTTCCACTCATTAAAAAAAGTGGATTAGCGGTGTTGTGTATAACCGTAAAGCATAGGTAATCTTTCTTACAAAACATTTCTCTTACATATAGTCCATCAGAAAAATAATGATTATATCTTGTTGACTCAGGATAAACAACACTGTTACCATTGTTGTTTATATCAACATGACCTCCAATAGCCTTTACTTCTTCAGCAAACATGTTTTGTAGTGTCTCTACCCTCTCTCTGTACTGTAGATCTGCGTTTAAACTCCACAGTTTTTGTAATTCGTTTTTAGACATAATTTAATTTAATTTATATCTAATATAGTCACAGTTTTGCTTGTTTTTTTACTATTACGTTATAGAGAGTAGCTTTTCTACATCAAACCTTAAGTTTTGACTAGCTGTACCTGCTTCTAAAATCTCTATATTACCGCTTATAGTAGCTGTTTGCCCAGCGCCTTTAAACGTCAATGTTATACCATCCTCTAAAGTTTGTGCTGCGCTAAGAACAATAGTACCAGCCCCACTAACAGCGCCAGCGCCACTAGCAACGGTTGGGTTTATTACGGCTGGATTTATACCAATACCACTAACAGTGCTAACGGTATCTATTATACCATTTCTAGATGTAATAGGAACACTAGTACTGTTACTTACAGCACCAGTTGTTGTTGTTGATATTTCTGCTAAACTTATTTTTAAGTCACTAAACCTTACTATATATCCATATAAATTGTATATTTGACTTTCACCATAACCCGCGATCTTTATAGTATCTCCAGCTAGGGCTAACACTTGTTGTTTATTAAAAACAACTTCACCGTCTTGAGCTGTGATTAATCCTTTTACTATTGTTGGTTTTTTACCAACAGTACTTATGGCTAATCTTGCATTTTTGATAATTACTTCTTCATCTTTAGTACCCTCGAATATTGTTACTTTATCTTCATATACGCCAACCGCGGTATCCGCTGTAACATCGCCCCCTGGCTTAACTAGCATTCCTTCTTTAATCAAGTTAGCTTTAGTTATAGGCCAACTAAAATTCTTTTGATTGCTAAAACTTAGTGTAGCGCCATCAAGAACACCAAATCTAGAACTTGTACCGCCGGCTGAATCTACATAAGAAAACTCTTTTGCGTTATCTTCATCTGGGTTTAAAGCAGCAACAGTAAACAACTCTCTATTACATTTTGGAGTAAAAGTTAACGTTTCACCATCGGCCAAACCTACTGCTTGTGACATTGAAAACTCTTTAGCATTGTCACCGTCTGGATTTAAAGCGGCAACAGTTACTATTGTAGGGTTGGTTTCAGTCAACAGTACATGTGGAACGCCAGCTAAAGTAGCTGTTATTCTATCTCCAACAGCCATTTTTGTAGCAACATTGTTGTCCATAACAACTTTTATGCCACTAGAAACAGCGCCATTTACTGTATCTGTTAAATCAGTTGTTGCTATAGTTATTTTATCTCCAACAACCATTTTGTCAGCAACGTTAGTATCCATAACAATCTTAGTTGCGGTACCAGCAGCAAAACCAGTACCATCTACAGTGTCTGTGTTACTAACAACCGGATATATTTTTTCTCCTGGTAAGTCAATTGGCGCAGATCCAATCACCGGCTCAATAAAAGCTAAAATGTCATTGTGCGTGGGTTGTTTTGTAATTCTATATGACTTTGTAGCAGTAGTTACAGAGCAAGATATCTCAAATGGAGTTTTACCTAAAGATTTTCCTCTTGATAATGTTATGTCTTTTGTAGATAAACTCCCAAGCTCAATTGTTCCGTTTGGAGAGTAGTTTGATATTGTCAATGTTACGTCAGTATATTGGTATATAACTTTTTGCATCATTAAAGAGCTAGAGCCTTTAGAATTGTTTATATCTATACTGTCATCCCCAAACCTAACCTCGGTATATGAAGTGTGTTTTGTACCGGGTATAGCGTATAAGTATATATCATATTGATCATCATCAGTCACCGCTGGAAACCTCACTATACCATTATAAGTACCACCCACGACCTTTGTTTCAAGACTGCTTTGAGCAACTTGAAAAGAGTTAGTAACAAAATTATAATAGTAATTGTCTTCGTTTTTAATTTCTAACTTAAATTCGCTATCGTTAGACCCACTCACGGTAAACGTTCTGGTTTCTCCAGAAGCGTTTATATCTGATAAATCTAGATTAAAAGCCTGTATAATCTTTGTATCATAAAGTTTAGCATGAGCAGCGTCTGACATTAAAGTTCCATCTGGCATGTAGTGAAAACCAGGGGGTGCTACTAGTCCTTGAGCATTTACCGTAGTTTGCCTAGCGCTAGAGGGTGTGCTTGATGGGCTTGATGAACTTGATGAACCGTAGTGGTATGACATATTTTATTTATTTATTTATTTACTACTTTCTGATATTTCTGAGCCAACTGAAAACATTTCAATTTTATCTGTAGAATAATTTTTAAACTTTACATCCGCATAATAACCAGCTAAACTAGAGGAATTAACCATTTTGTTTTTAGCAAACATAATATAATCACCTTCAGTTGGTGGAAGTGGGCCTAATGTTTCATCAAACAATACTTTTATCTCTGACGAGTCGTTAAGTATTTCTGTTACCGCGCCAACCAGCTTTATACTACCAGTGTTAACAGTCGCAAAGCCGCTAGTAGCCACTGTTCCAGGTGAAGAGTAGTATGCTATGTCTCCAATTTGAAGACTAGCGTTTATATCGCCGTTAATATTTAATGTTAGTGTTTGCATAATTATTATTTATTAATATGTACAAGAACCATCATCTACAGTTGCTGTAGGGTCATAATTACCAGCAGTTGCATCAGTACAACCTAACCAAATACAAGAACCATCATCAGTATTCACACTGGAATTATAGTTTGTCGCGGATAAGTTTGTACATCCATAAGTAAACGGCTGACAATCTCCATCGTCAGACGTAGCGTTAGGGTCATAGTTAAATTGCGTGCTATCTGTACATCCAGGACCTGCTGTTGTAGTAAAGGTACATAAACTTAAGCCACCTGTAGCGTTAGGAACGTAATTATCTGCAAGAATATACATACAACCCGCAGTAGTATACAAGCAGGAGTTGTCATCCGTAGTTGCGCCATCAGTATAGTTACTTGCAGCTGAATCAGTACAACCATAAAAAGCGCCAATATTAACAGTTGTTATGCTTGACCAACTTTCGTTACACCCACTTCCCGCACAAACAGCTTTCACCTTAAAGTCGTAGTCTTCATTCTCTTCAAAAATAGCACTTATAGCCGTAGTGCCGCTTCCAGCGTCTAAACCTGTTACTAAAACCCAACCAGAGTCACTACTTTTCTTGTATTTTATTCTGTGACCTGTAGATGCGTCGGGGTCAGTTAAAGTGTCCCAAGCAACAGTTACTTCGGTATTATAAACTCCAAGCGTAGCGTCATTAACAAAATTACCTGATATGTTGACAAAGTCAATAAAACTACTACAAGCGCCTACACAAGAGCCATCATCCGTGTTGGCGTTACTATTATAGTTGCACGAAGAATCATCTGTACATCCATTTACAATATCAATACAAGAACCATCATCAGTATTTGCTAATGGATCGTAATTAAACGCACTAGCGTCTGTACAGCCGTTTACCGCTGCTACACACGAGCCGTCATCTAAAGTAGCAGATGAGTCATAATTAATTGCCGTAGAATTCATACAACCAGCACAAGAAGTATACTCACAACTACCACTTAGCTGCACGTTAGCATTTGGATCGTAATTACACGCTGTATTATTAGTACAACCGTAAACCAGTGTTGTTAATGTTAAAACGTTGACAACAGAACTCCAATCAGAAGCTGTATTACTACAAACAGATCTTACTTGAATATCGTAATCTGTTTGTTGCGTTAAGTTTTGTATTAAGTAAGTATTAGTTGTAGATGTGTTTGCAATGTTGCTTATAACAGTCCAATTATTATCTCCTGATACACTATATCTTATTTCAAAGTAACTTGTAGCCGCAGCATCTCCCCCAACTGTCGTGTTCCAATTTAACTGCATAGTTGTATCTGTTACAGTTGATGTGTCAGTTAGCGCTGTAAGCGAAGCATTGTTAAACGCGCAGTATACACAATCGTCAACACAACCAGCATCAATTCCAGCACCATAATTATCAGCAGTATTATCACCACAATACCCACATGAACTATCATCCGTGTTAGCGGCGGCGTCATAATTACAAGCGTTAGAATCAGTACATCCGTAAACAGTCCAAAAACAACCACCATCGTCCGTGTTTGCTGTACCATTATAATTGTCAGCAGTTGGATCAATACAACCAGTTATAATCGCAACGCAACTTCCGTCATCTGTATTCGCGGCCCCGTCGTAATTAAACATGCTATTATCAGTACAGCCGTTAATAACACCAACGCAAGACCCGTCGTTGTCGTTGGCGTTTGAATCATAATTAAACGCACTAGGATCCGTACACCCCGGGTAATTACATGAACCATCATCTGTATTAGCATTAGGGTCATAACTTTCAGATTGAGAATCTGTACATCCTAAAACCGCATCTTCTGATGTTTCTGGTGGAGGTGCTGGTGGAGGTGGTGAGCTAACGCTTGGGTCTCCAACTATCCTACCTATTCCCTGGAAAGACGTGTCGCTATTATTGAAGTCACTAATGACAACGCCACTATCTGTCATAGCTCCTTCTTTTCCTTTTATGTAGTTAAACCACTTACCTTCTTTTTTTATAAACTCGTTTAAACTACCTTTCTCTAAATCAGTTTCTATATGCGATACGTACCACCCTGGTGTGTCTTGTAGATTATAGTATTGTCCGTCTTGTAGGTTTTCATCTATTTTAGATTGACTACCCTCATAGTTTAACGTTTTAAACGATTTCACAACACCTGGTTGGTCGTTAAATATAACGTTAAAACTTGATGGGGCGTGCACATTATAAAAAGTATTTCTATTAACTGGGTTGTCGTATGTGTCTTTTTCAAGGTGGTGTTGGTACATATCACCTTCCTTAAATGTGTAGTATTGGTTAGCGCAGCTTAACCCGTTTTCAGGTACAAAAGATTTAAAACTAACCCAACCTCTTATATCTTCTCTATATGTTACTGACTTAGCGTTATCTGGATCAGCTGTTTGATTTAAAGTGATATTGTATTCACCTTTATAATCATCATAACTACCAACTAACTTGCTACTTAACTTTAAATTATCTCTAAACCAATCTTTCATACCAGCGTCAGATATTGGTGTTAAACCATCTTTTGACAATCTCATTACGGTTCCTCTAACTCTATCTGTAAAGTAAGCCCTATAGGATTCCGATGCAAATGATTCTGGATTAGTAGATATGCCGTGTTCTCCAATAAAAGGTGTTGTTTGACCAAGAACCTTGTCTGTTGCAATCAATTGAGGATTACCATCAGCGTTAAACAAAGCATCTTTATGAGCCAGTATTTTCAATATCTTATCTTCACAGAGTGCTATTAAATTACTATCTCTAGTGTGTAGTTTTTGTATACTACCGTATACTGGATTTACATCTTTTGTTATTTTTTCAGCTTGTATGAATTGGTTTAAATTGTTAATACCAGACGTAGAGTTGTATATACCAGAATATATTAGACCATATTTTCTATGTTCTTCTTTGTATTCTTCCTCTAGTGTTGTTGAAGCTTTAACACCGCTAGTTATATAAGGTAGATTAAAAGAGTCTCTAATTCTATTGGATTCAACTCCATTACCAAAAGAATAACAATTGTGCCAACTTAAAGTATAAGAACTGTTAGATATATTTTTATTTAACACAATTTTGTTAGCTAAACCTGGGGTACCAGCTACCTCCACGAAATCCTCAACATGCGCTGTTATTTCAGAGCCGTCAGGTCTAGTTATGGTAACATCGTCATTCCCAATATCAATAGGCATAACACCCTCTGGGCAACCACTAAGTGCAAACTCACCATATATACCACCGCCAATACACACGGGTGGTTCAAGGACAAGCGTTTGGCCAGCAACAGTAGTATAACCAATAACAGTAGGGATGATGGCTGGTTTGATCTGGTTGTTAACAGAAATCGTGGATCCTATCGGCACGGCTACTTTAACAGTGTCTTTGTTTAAGTGCGCTGGATTTTTCCCACTTATCTCATAGTATATATCCAAATCTGTAGACTCCTTAGGTTCTGTTTCCCAAACCGATGGATTTTTAGGTAACAGCGTTTCACGCTC
>Ga0209337_1001032_pt1 | contig 21638 bp, 27 predicted proteins | sample LinPmetageLP53_FD_184044 | JGI IMG/M metagenome (GOLD analysis project Ga0209337, IMG submission 184044) | Marine viral communities from the Pacific Ocean - LP-53 (SPAdes) (version 2) | ecosystem: Environmental > Aquatic > Marine > Oceanic | place: Pacific Ocean | collected 2010-02-08 | reverse complement strand
TTGAATCTTCCAATTCATCAACTTCTTGCCATGCCGCAAAACACTCTTCTGATGTTCCCGAAACGTAACACTTTTCATCCGCCTCATCGAGTGCTTCCGCGAACCTAAACTGAAGGCGTGGGTTCTCAAACGTTTGAAACGCAATATTTATTTTTTTACTATACGTACATTCGAGAATGTTCTTACGAATTTGGTTACGTTTGTTTTCAGGTGATGGGGGAATTGAAGAAACTCTAATCATTTACTTTTTAACGTAATATATCTTTAACACGTTAAAAAGTAGGTGTGATCCCAGCGGGGGTCGAACCCGCGACCTCGGCGTTGCGTTTGTGACACTAAAGTCACTTAGGTATACCTAGTAGTGTATAAGCACCGCGCTCTAACCAACTGAGCTATAGGATCATATCTATACATCAACCATAAACTTTAAGCCAAACACAACTTTTACTAACCGTAAAACGTACTCTTTGTATTCAATCATTCGCACTGTACTGTACTATATAATGTAAACTTTATACCCCACATGAAGGATGAGACTCCAAATCCAGTGATTGTCTCGGTGTTGGTAATTGTCGCGAAGACTTCTGTTTCAATATCCATTTTTTTACCACATTTGACGTTCGTAATTCGTCACTTTTAGTCATATCTTGTGATATTATACTTAACCCGTTACATACGTCAGGTTTATTTTCTTTATCGGGGAACGTTTCGTTAAACTCTTCTATTGTATGTGAAGGTATATCGGGTGCATCGTCAAGTAATCTATCGTATTCTAGACGTACTTTATTTACAAATTCTAAAACGTCTTCACGATATTTTGTTTCGAGTGATAATTCCATATCAATGTTCCTATAAAATTTTGAGTATTGTACACACATGACCGAGTGTGATTCCATCATACGCGAAGAATTGTTAAACTTGGAAATAGATGTAAGTATACCCGCGACCACGTTCAAAAACGCGAAAAAGTATTGAAAAATAACAATTTTTTGTTTTTGTTCGGTCGACATGTTTTGATCATTAGGACTTAAGACCGCAAAACCACCAACACCCGTAATACTTGATATGATTATACATGGGTACGATAACCAATCGTTCTGTTTCTTATAAAACATACGCGCGTGGTTATGTAGCCATCGATACCCGGCAGCCTTCTCGGCCCATCGGATTAGGAGCTTTTCTTGTTTTGGACACCAATGATGTTGTTCTGGTATAGTGTCTTCTCCCATTACTCTTTCTTAGAAAATAAATAAGCATACTCCCGTGCCTGTGTATCAACACGCTCATTGTTTACGTTTCCGTTATGTGCCTTAACCCATTTAATATCGACTATATCAAATTTACGCATTAACTCAACCATTTTTACCCATTCATCTTTATTTTTTACGTCACCACCTTTAGATGTTTTCCAACCGTTACGTTCCCAATTTTTAGACCATTCCGTTAGACCCAAGCGTACATAATTACTATCAGTAAAAATACGAACGGTCATATGTCCCAATTCTATAAACTTTTCTAAAACTTTTATTATCGCAGTCATTTCCATAACGTTATTCGTAGATATCTCTTTACCACCTTTATCTTCAATTTTAGGGTTCGTGTTTATGAGATACGCCCATCCACCGGGACCGGGATTACCCAAACAACTTCCATCCGTGTACGCTTCAATCATTTATTATATACATAGGTTTAAACTTTATATTTCAACAACGTGTTCTCGTTTATATGGGAACAAGTAATAATAACATTTAACCACCGGATTAAACAATACACATGAACCACCCACAGTTCCAATAATTATTAAAAATGTATATATAGGTTCCATTAATATATTAAACGCGTAATTCTTTATCTTTCAGTTTCGGTATCATCATCGCAACACGATTTTGGACAGAAAAGTGATAAGATTATAACACCAAGTACGGTAAAAGTTACTGTTATTCCAACTATAAAATTCATTATATTTGTATCACTACTTAAAATTTTAAGTATTTATACTATAAAACATGTTCCACCAAGATTGGGATGAAGTTACCATACACGGTAAAAGTGTTACTAAAGAAAAAGAAAAGGAAAAATACGTCAAATTCATGGGTCAAGAAATCAAATTACCTAAACGGAGTCAATATTCGGGTAAATCGCCGGAACAGAAACTTGACGAAACTGATTTAGGGACACACAAAAAGGTCAGTAAAGAAACGGGGTTAACAATCCAACGGGCGCGTGTCGCAAAACAGTATACGCAAAAAGATCTTGCTAATCTCATAAACGTATCTTCAGACATAATTTCGTCGTACGAATTGGGTAAATCAATTCCGGATCATAACATCATGCAAAAACTGCGTCGTGTTTTGGGCGTTAAACTCTAATCACTATTAATATGTCAGAACCAATAGGTAAACGAATACAACTTTTACGTATACAAAGAAGTCACGCACAAGTTGAGCTTGCACACAGAATAGGCGAAACGTTAGATACTATAAACATGATCGAAACGGGTAAACTTGATCCGAACTGGTACATACTCGAAAAAATACAAAAGTATTTTAAGGTTAAACTTTAAAATTTGGTCTAAATTTTAAAATCTAAATTTTATTTGTATATATTTTTTAAATTTTATTTATTTGCTAGTAAACGTTTAATACACGCTTAGTTGGAGAAGGCGAGGCCACCCATACCGGATTGCACACGGAGAACGTTGTAGTTGACCGCGAACATTTGGAGGGCGAGAGCCGCACGGTCACCAAGGGCACCGCAAGTAACCGACATTTGCGCGTTGTCGATTCTGGAGAAGTTACACGTACCAGTTGGTTGATGTTCTTCTGGCTTGAGCGCGAAGGAGTACGAGTAGACACCCGCACATGGCGAACCAGTGTGGTGGGCAAATGGTTGCACTTGGTTAAAGTACTTACCGGATTGCTCCTTGAATCTGTCTTGACCGTTGAGGACCAACTTGGCAGTTGTAAGCGCACCAACCTTTTCTTCAACGTAATCCACCGAACCCCCGAGGTCACCGGTGATGAACTGTGGGACACCAGACGAAGAAGTTGTGACCACAGCGCAATTAGAATCAGTCAATTGACCCGACGCAATTTTAATCTTCGCCGCATCCGTCGAGGTACCAAGGTTCCACAAGTTGGATTGAGTGGAAACACCGTCAGTGACACACCAGACCAATTCCTTGACTGGGTGGTTGTAGGACAATCTGACTTGCTTAGTACCAGACGCCTCCAAGGCATCGGTACCAGTGTGTTGAACTTGCTCGATCAAGTATTCGTGACCCTTTTGCGCGAATCGTCTACGCTCTTCAGTGTCGAGGTACATGTAGTTACCCCACACCTTCAATCCAGTCATGTGGGCATCAAACTCAGAGGACAAGTCAATGTCGATTCTGACTTCATGGTATTGCAAAGCAATCAATGGCAAGGCCAATCCTGGGTTTCTGTTGAAGAAGAAGATGAGTGGCAAGTAAACCTTTGAGGCAGTGTCGGTGACTGGGTTAGTCGTCATCTTACCGTAATTGAGCTTGGACCCTTCGGACAAGTACAATTCAGAGTACAATCTCCACCATCTTTGGTAGTGCTTGTCAATTCTTTGACCACCAATGGACAATTCCGCAGTCGAGACAATACGCTCGGCGACAAAGTTAGAATCCACATCGGTAGCAGAAAAGTTATTCAAAGAATTAAGCGTAGTCGCTTCGAGGAACATGTCACCGATCAAATCACCGTTTCTGGCGACCGTGACAGAGACGCGACCCGAGGACGCGGCTGTACCGTTCATAGTTTGTTCAATGGTTTCCATCGCAAAGTTTGTGTGGCGTTTGTAAACCGCCTGGAAAAATGTGACTTTTGGGTTACCAGTCAAGTAGACATCTTGGGCGCCGTAGGCGACGAGTTGCATGAGACCACCGGCCATTTTGTTTGTTTTGTACTATAAGCAGAGATTTTTTTTTCAGACGTTTCCGCGAAAAAACTCAATTTGATTTTTCCTGGTGTATATAAATGTCTAACGAACCTTCACAAGAACTTGAAAATATCGACGAAGAAAGTGTCGACGAAACTATTGAAATTGAATCTGGTTCCGAATCCGAAACTGGGTCGAATAATGAAGAAGATGAAATATCTACAGTTGGAGGCGAACTCCCAGAACTCGATGAATTAGAAGGTGATATTTATGACGATTCTGATATAGATTCTGAATTTGAAGATAATAGTCTCGATAGATTAGGGAACCTTTTAAGTTCAGTTCTTGTAAACGAAGAAGGTGAAACTGTATGTTCAGCTCTGGTAAATATATCGAGACAACTCGAAGTTCAGAACAAAATTATGATAAAGTTGTTAAGTCAATTACAAAAACAGGTATAAAAAAATAGTAAGTAATAATTATAAATGAACTCGGATACCTTATACATTAGTCCGGATGCAGATCACGAAGAAGCCTTCTATAGAGATATGGCCAATCAAATAGACAATCTCAATCCAGAACAATTAATAAGGATGTTAAAACATGAAGAAAAACAACTTGGTTTATCTCCTGATAAAAATAATATAGAACTCGTCTCGTTAAGTCCTGTCGATATCGCATATAATATATTCTTTACCGAAAGTGAACTTGACCCTGAAACAAAACAACCAAAGTACGTTGATATGAAAGCCAAATCAAACATGTATAGACAAATGCTAGAAAAAATGGGACGTTACTTTAATCGTGGTAAATTGTTAGGTATACTTTCGAGTGATGAAGGTAACACGGATGATTTGAGTGTATCTTTTAGACTAAGTCGTCTGACCGATCACGTATGTGATACGTGGAATATCATTTTAAGTACGAATCGTGTACATGATAGGCGAAATAACCCAACAATGGTACCGCTTGAAATTAGTACAAACCCGTCACTTTTTAGATGTTCTATGCCCGATTTCGATGAACTTAACGTTTTCCAAAAAACGGTACTTGCTATTCTTGATTCCCTTTATAAAAATAATACTAGGCGTTACAAAGGATATACATGTCGACAAATTAAAACACTTGAAGGTTATGATACAAGGGCATGGAAACAAGATGAAGAGATAAAACAATATGTTCATAGAATTGCTGGTAAAGAAGAATGGTTTGAATTGTGGAAAGATTTAACCTCGTCTAACGGTACTGCTATGTTTTCACAAATTATAAAACATTTGACAGATTGTAACGACATGCAATTTCACGAAATAAAGAAAAACAGACGTGTATGGTCATTTAAAAATGGTATTTTTATTGGTTCAATTTGGTCAGATACTACAGGGTTATGGCACACTGCTTTTTACCCGTACACTTCAAAAGAAGCCGCGGCGTTAGATCCAACGCTTGTAAGTTGTAAATACTTCGATATAGAATTTGAAGATTTCAGTAAACTTGATAAGTGGGAAGATATTCCTACACCTTATTTCGATAGTGTTCTAAAGTATCAAGACTACGAAGAAGATGTTATGAAATGGATGTACATCCTAGGAGGTCGTTTATGTTTCGAGTTAAATGAACTCGATAAATGGCAAGTTATACCTTTCCTAAAGGGTATAGCGCGTTCCGGAAAATCGACTCTAATTACAAAAGTGTTTCGTAAATTTTACGAAGTTGATGATATTAAAACTCTTTCTAACAATGTTGAAAAAAAATTCGGTTTATCATCTATCCATGATGCGTTAATGTATATTGCACCCGAAATTAAAGGTGATTTACAGCTAGAACAAGCGGAGTTTCAATCGATCGTTTCAGGCGAAGAAGTTTCTATAGCAGTAAAATGTGAGAAGGCTAAAAATTTTGTATGGAAAGTACCAGGTATTTTGGGGGGTAACGAAGTACCACAATGGAAAGATAAATCGGGAAGTATTCTTCGTCGTCTGGTTACGTTTCATTTTGGTAAACAAGTTCGTGACAGTGATACTGATCCCACCCTTGATTCAAAATTAGAAACAGAAATGCCAAAAATTATTCAAAAATGTTTACGCGGGTACTTGGAATATGCACAAAAATACCATGATCAAGATATATGGAATGTTTTACCAAGTTACTTTTTTAAAGTCCGGGAACAAATAGCTGCAGCTACGAACCCGTTGGAAAAATACTTACAAAGAGACGATCTTATAATTACAAACCCGAATGTAAAGTTTCCATTGGACTTATTTAGGTCTAAACTCAAGGATTTTTGTAGAGAAGAGAGTATTCAGATGCCAAATTTTAATCAGGACTTTTATGGCGGTTCATTCTACGTGCGTGATATCGAAGTAAAGAAAGAGAAAAATGATTATTGGATTATAAATAATCCCGAAAAATTAGACCGGCCGGTCAATTTTAAAGATAAATATGTGGTCTATGGTGCAGCACCAATCGTACAAGAAAATGAAAAGGGATACGATGTATCACATTATTTTTTAAAATGATTAAAAATCTCAGACTAGTATAAGTATGGATCCTCGACAATTCGTTAAAAATTCCAATGTGGAAATTAAACGTTCAAATACACTCGTTTCCACACAACCACAGAACGTACCCGTTTTTACAGAACTACGTGTAGGTAAATTTAGACCGGGTATATACAACGGTGTCGTGAATAGATTATTTACAAAAGATGAATCGCGTCTCGATATCAAAGATATTCTAAAACAAAAACCAAAAGGACATGCACCAATAACAGGTGGAATGACAGTAGATGTTAATGAAATAAAGGGTATATACGGAAGATTTCAAACTGGTGCTATACACACTAAAGATTTTGGTTTAAAAGGTGATTTAAATAAAAATTTCTCTTCTGCGCAATTTACCGGGTACGTTATGGATGGTGTCGAAAAAAAGAATTTCAGCTTTAACATATATAAAAATGGAAAAATTCGGTTTTCTGGTGGATTTCTAGGTTCAAAAAATCTTAAAAACCAACCAGAATCTTTGCAAAAATATATAATAGATACGTACACACAAAAACAGGGTTTTTTGTACAATGATATATTTTACAATAATATAGGGGGCCAATTTTTAACAAATACAAATTTTCAATTATCTAAAATGACCCAAGATTTTCGACAAATGCGTATATGGGGAGTTTCTTTTATAGAATACGAACCTGAAATTTCTCCATTTCTTTATTTAAAATATAAGGAACATGCTTTTATCTTTACAACAAAAACAGGTAAGGCGGGATCAGGTATTGTTCAAATACAGGGTGAATCTAACCCCGATGATCTTGAACGTGCGTATTCCTTTGGTGTAGAACTTGTAAAAAAATTACACGATAATGGGTATACTTTGGGTTTGGTTAACAAAAATGTTAACGCGGGTAAAAAAATACTCCAAAAACTTAAAACAAAAGCTTCAACGTGTCCCAAAAATAGACAACCGCCTTGCAAGGAAGGGTTTGAAGTTAGGAAGAATCCACAAGGGTATGATTGTTGTTTCAAAAAACCAAAACGAAAGCCCTCAAAAAAGAGTAAAATACAAAAAAATAAAAATACAATAATTACTTACGATAAAGATGGTGTAATGAAAATAGGAGGACGTAAATGCGAGCGTCTTACTAAACCAGTTTTATTAGAAGTTTCTAAAAAATTAGGAGTTGTTGGTGTAAAAAATAAAAATAAAAAAGACGATATATGTAAAGCACTCGATAAATTAGAAAAGGGTAACTCTAATTATAAAATAAACGATAAACTGTGTCGTGAATTGAAAAAGGAACAATTAGTAACACTCGCAATATCAAGAGGTGTATCGGTAAACGATACAGATACTGTAAAGGTTTTGTGCCAAAAACTACAAAATAAAAATAATACCAAAACACCAAATTCACCAAACGCACTCGCGAATGAAATGGAAAAAATGTTACTAAATATTAAGAAAATAGAAAATAGAAAACCTACTAATATAAGACGTAAACTTAACGTAAAAGGTATTAAAAACGATCTCATTAAACTTTACGGTAAAACGTGGATGAAGAAATACGGAAACGTAATAAATATTAATAAAGATGTTCGCGATGTTAAAAATAAACTTACTCAACTCGAAAAGAATAAAAATTTTGTATCTCGAAACGGTGTTTTGAAAAAAATGGTCGCAAATGATACTAAAAAATCAATGGTAAAAAATTGGAAACTTAATAAACAACAGGGTTTGAAAAAATTATTAATAGAAAAAGAAGCTAATAAAATATACGGTAAATTTGGAAAAAATACCGTTAATAAAGTTGTTAATTTTATAATGTCTTTACAAAAAACACCCGCTGTTAATAGTTCTAGAGTTGTAAATTACATTCAAACACTAAGAGAATTACAAAGTAAACCTCCTTTACCCTTAAACAAAAAAAGAGTCGTACCACCAAAACCAGTGGTAAAAAAGAAAGTCGTGATATCAAAACCAAGGGTTATAAAAAGAGCACCGATAAAGAAAATATCAATGTCCCCAAAAAAGAATACAGCTGTCCGACGTTTGAACTTCAATTCTAACTCGAACTCGAACTCGAATTCGAACTCGAACTCGAAATCAAAATCAAATAACAATAGTAAATTATTAAACAGTATATATGCAAATTTTGAAAATAAAGCATTAGCATTAAAGAATAAAAACAAAAAATAAATAAAACCATGGAAAACCCGAGACGGTTACTGTGTATTCGCGTCCGACAAAATGATGTTGAAATAACTGATAATAATCATATTTTGTCGAGCGTTATAGATGCAATATACTATACTATATTAGATTACATTACAATTTATAGAAAAGATAAAAATACTACAATATCATTTTTAGAAAAGGAGTATTATTTAAACGACGAATTTATGAACTGTGAAGATCCCAAATTATATATTGATATTAATAGGGAATTCCATGATAAAGGATTAATAATGTATATATATGACAATTTTCAAAGAATTGAATCTACAAAACATAGAAGAATTATGTTTTATTTTATGAACATTTTATATTTTGATTTATAATTTTTTCAGGTTCTGATATCTGTTTTAGATGTTTACCGTGATATGAAAAATCGTACCCTAGAAAATGATTTTTTATCTCATCGGAAATTTTAAACGCCTCGACTTTCCGAGATACCTGTGAACATATAGATTTTACTTCTAATTCTAATAATTTATCTTCTTTCATTACAAAATATTTTAAAGACTGATCTATTACACCATTAGATTTCATTTTATGAAACATTTCGTATGATTTACCATTCGATACGTAAAAATGTTTAGGAGAATAACCTAATATAGTTATTCTATCATTTATATCTGTATCACTAATCACGTGTATAAATATACAAATAAATAGTAATACAATAATTAACATTTATAAGTATCCAACATATTAAAAATATCTTTTATTTTATGACAGATGTTAAATAAAGTATCGATATCATTGATTTTTTTAGGGTCTATAATTTCGAGTTCGAGTTGGTATATAGTTGATACTTCCGAATCCTTATCTAAAGTCTCACCCGCGGTCACTGTTCTATCAATTGATAAATTTTTCCTGGTATAAGAACATCTTTCTTTTTTTATGTTTCTATGCCATTCGTTATTATCATACTCTTCATCATCGATAGGTGTTTCTCGGGAAACGCTGAAACGAATATCAAAAGGTGATTTATGTAAATTTTTAAAATCAATATTTTCAAGACGTTCCTTTTTTATAAGAATCTCTTCACCAGTTTTATTATCAATAGTCAATCTAATGTTATTGTCTTCTCGTGAATAAACATCGTATGTATTTTCTTCTATCGTTTCCCAACCGGTATAAGAAGAAAAACCTCTTATAAAATCAGCGTATGTTTTATCTCCAATATTAGTATCAAAAAATGTTCCGTTGAATCTCCCTAAGCGAAACTCCATTTCAATGTTTTCCTCGTCTTTATATTTATCGACGATTGGTTTTATAGCATCACACAATTTATGTACGTCCATTTTGTTTACATTTTTATAATCGCGTCTTCTTCTTAAGCCTTTTTTATCGCCTTTTTTTATATGCATGGTTTTAGTAATTTAGGAAATACCTGTTATTTTAATTCAGCTATACAAGTTTTATTACATATGCGAGATATATCATCTCATATATTAGATAATACTTACGAAGGCGAATGTACTTTTACAAAATCTTACGAAAAACTTGTTCGTTTATATTTTTCAACACAGGAAACTAAAGTTTTTAGTTTAGGACCCGTCTTATTAGAATTTGTAAAATTATTCCCGAGATTTATAATTGGTATGCCTCATGATACACAGGATGCTCTATTTTGTTTAGTAGATATACTTGAAAAAGGTTACCCTTGTATAAAAGATCTTGTTTACGGAGAGACTACACAAATAACTATATCACCGGTTAGTAAAAATGTAACAAAAATACCATTTTGTGTTTATATTTTAAACGTGAAAAATGAAGTAAAAAATATAAATACCATGATAAACGAAAGTAGTAAATGGAATGTAATAGAAGATTATGTAGATGAAACAGGTAAAAAACACCACGTTGCTACAACAAGAAATATATTTTCAAAATATCCTCAAATATTTATTGTATCATTCGATAAAAAAAGTTACGTGAAAATTGACGAAGAATTGAAAATAGGGGATAATGTATACGAGTTACAATCTACAATAATTCATAAAGGTATTCAGTATGGTGGTCATTACATGTCTACTAAAAAAATAAATAACGATTGGTTTATCCAAGATGATGATAATTTAGGTAAACTTCATAATTTTCCTAAAGAAGATAATCATTTCGTCCTGGTCTACAATCTAAAAACTCCTTCATGTTAATATTCTCTTTTATATTTACTAATGTTCTGTAAAACGTACGTCTACTGTTTGGAAACGTTTTATCTGTTCTTTTTTTAATAGGTTTCCACCAAAATGGACCATCTTCCCATGTTACGTACATACACTCAACAATATCACCGTGTTTTAACCATTTATAATCTTTTGATCTGTCTATTGGTATAGAAGATTCGAATATATGTTTACCTCGATCTTGAATGTATAATTTATAGACTTGTGTACCGGGTACACACCCGGGAGTTTCTACAGTTTGCTCTTTCTTCACGAGAAAATCAATTGTATTTTTATTTCTTGGTTTCCATTTAAACATTGTTTCGTGTGTTCCGATACGAATAGGTTCATTTACTGGTGTAAATATAAGACCGTCCATTTCTTGTTTTATTTTTGGAAGATACTTATCCATAAACTCCTTAAAATCATCATGTAAATGAAATTTTTTAACTTTTAATGAAATGGGATCTGTAGTTAAAATTAATGACTTTTTTACAACTTTTTCACAGTGTTGTAAACGTTCAAGTAAATTTTTATTACCTACGACTTCTCCGCAATTCATTAAACAATCGTAAATCATGAATGTATTTTCGTATAATTCACCTTCGAGTATAGTACCCTTAAATACCGCCATCCTAAAATTTAATGGTACGGTAAACATTTCGAGCGCTCTGTTTATAAATATACAAATCTTTTGGTTTCCAACTTGTATAGCAATCATCATGTATCTCGTACCATCTGTTTTCTCACAAACAACGTAATCGTTATCCGATAAAATACCGAAATGTTTCCTTTCTATAGAAATAGGTTGACACCCGGGAAATATACCTTTACCTTTGGTACCCCAAGATTCTTCCATAAACTGTATCGTATATTTGTAAAGAGGATCATCCTTCTTTAGAAATACCCGGTTCATTCTGTTTTATATTTTTAATATATTCTTTAATTACTTTTAACACCGGAGGCGTTTAAAATGTTACTTATACACTCATGATTATAAGTCATGATTAACTTAGATTTAGGATACGCAACAATTTTGACACCGGATTCTTGAAATTTACTAAACATCGTTTCCATTTTAGGAAAAATTTTATACGAACTACCTTTTTTATCTTTTATGTGTTTGATAACATTTTTAGAAATTAATAACCAGCACTTAGAAGACGTTTTTTTTACGTTATAATAATCCGAACTAATTTTAGTCATCACTTCAGTATCGAAATGTAAACCCAATTGTTCGACAGGTTCTTTACACCCGTTTTTTACTTTAGACTTAAACATACCCCAATCTATACCTTCTAATACACCGGGGAAAACTAAACATCCAAAACTTTCAAGCTTATCAAAACATTTTTGTAAACTATCGTCGTCCACCTGTATACCAAAATCTATAAAAAGTAATCTTTCGTGCGTTTTTATATATTTTGTAATTATATCTGCTTTATCATACGGATCATCATTTACAAAAACTACCTCATTTTGACAGTGGTTTTGTAAACACATTAAATTAAATCTAAGAATACTATGTAAAGTTTTTACGTGACATGATTTACTCCGAGTAACTATTATAGTTGCAAACTTCATATTATTACATTATAGTCTAAGCCTTAAGCCTTTCTTCTAAAGATCCGGAAAATGGTAAGTTACCTACATGTCCTAAGGTAGTTTGAACATCTGCATATATCTTACCACCGATCTGTTGCCATCGTCTACAAAAAGCATAGTCTTCGGAAAGGTATCTACGGTTATCCGGATCAATCATACAATCAAAAACAGCACAATATTCATCAAAATCTCGATTTTGATGATCGTTTTTACAATTTAAATCTGTATAATGTTCGTGCATTTTTTCAAGAGCCTTTCGACTAATAACCATGAATCCAGTTGGACCATCCAACACTTCTATAAAACCGTTTTCAACAGTTCTACTTGTAGCTCCTATATTAGCAACTAAACTGGAAGAAAGCATTGATAATTCGCGTTCATCATCTTGTTCAATTGCTTTTTTAGCTTGTTCCCACATAACAACTTTTTTAGGGTATATAGCAACAGAAACTTCATGACCCGAACGAATAAGTCTAACGACTGATTTAGGATCAAAATCAACATCTGCATCTATGAACATGAAAAAATCACAATCTGATTTTTGCATAAATCTACCTATTGCAACATTACGAGCACGGTGTACTAAACTTTCATTTTCTGTGGTATCCAAAACCATCTGTATACCTTCTTTTATTAATTCAATTTGGAGTTTGACTATACCTATCATATATTTTTCCAAACATAAACCACCGTAACATGGCGTGCTTATAAAAACGCGAGTTGGTTTATTATTAGATTCGGACATTATATACTATATAGTTAAACTTTATCCTCTAAGTATTTTTTTATAATATTTTCAATTTTATTTATAGTTGGTATAGAAACTGAACATTTTTCACATATTTCGTTTTTATTAATTTTATCTTTTAAAACAATGTAAATTACAGATGATGCAACACTATTAGGTGTTTTACTCATTAATTGTGAACAATTTTCAAGGTCTATAGACATTCTATTACATTTCAAACGTTCTTCTCTAGAAACATCAAATAAATTTAATAATCTTTGCATAACATCGTTAGGTAAAGTTGTATAATTTTTTGTTGTTTTACCCAATATCGTTTCCTTGAAAAGATATGATGTTCTACTTATATCTTTAGAATGTATACAAAACATATCGGCGATCTCTTTTGTCGAACGCGATACTTTGTACATTCTACACGCGTATAAAACACAGTTTCCTTTTATACCTAGACGGACTGCACCCCTTGTTAGTTTTTTATCATTAAATTTTTTATACATCATTTTTGCATCTTTTAAAACATTATCAGGTAAAGATAAACAGGCTTCATCTATATCTTTATAAGCATGGTATAATGATCTATCTTTATGGTTCATAGATTGATGAAAATTTATTTTTGCTAACCTCTTCATTCCATACGATGAAGTTCTCTTTGTAGAAATAATTGTACCTTTACCCCATGATTCTGAAAAAAGTTCAGGGTTTGGGTTAGGATTACCACACCTCGATGGATCGTTTACCCTACCATCATCAGTTATACCACTCGTCCATTCCGGTTTTTCATCTATAAATAGTGTATCTACTAAACCACATTGTGAACATGTTGGTAAACCCTCTTTTGAAATTACTTTAACGTTATGACATTCTTTACATAAATTTATATTGATCGACTTTGTTATCACTTGTTTATTTTTTAGTTTGTCTACGACAGACCATATAGTAGTCAGATCCATTATACACTATATTCTTAAAAATAATAAATTTTAATTTCGCACTTAGGTATTAAAAATTTAGATCATCTGCTTGTACTCTCGCTATTGATTCTATATTATCAACCGTTTGCTTATATCTTAAAGACCCAGGGCTCCTTGGTTCCCATTCTTTCCATTCTTTATCTATAATTCTACTATTAGAAGGTGGTATAACAACACCGTCTATTTCTGAATCAGATACGATAAAATCTTCAAGGTCGCTACCACTATCATCAGATTCATCTATAATATCACTCTCTTCTTCAGAGTCTATTTCATCTATCATACAGTATAAATTGTCTTTTACATTTTTAAAATAGTAATTTGATTGGTGGTGTTCTGATAAATTTTCTTCCTGAACAAGTTCATCATTATCTTCAAGTTCGTATAATCTTGCACCTTTATAATTCATCGATGTTTCTGTATAATATGAAACTACTACATAATCTCTATTGTTTTCCTTTACTTTAGCGTATATCTCATCTTCTATATCGTCTTCTAAGTTCACTAGAACTTTTATTAATTCTCCAGGCTGAATTTCTGAAATGTTAATCATTATTAAAGTTTTCATACAAAAATATTTACAGATATTAGCACAATGGGGATTGAAATTTTATCCAAAGAAGGATGTCAATACTGCGACTTGGCAGTTGATTTATGTAAAGAATACAAATTAGAAAACAAAAAAGTTTTAGTAGACAAAGAAGAATTAAAAAAAAGATGTGGTACTCAAGCATCTGTATACCCACAAATTTTCATGAACGATGAATTGATCGGGAGTTATTTTGACTTTCAAGATTATCTCGAAAATGCTGAACCAATGTTATTACCAACGCTTGATAGATTTACAGTTTTTCCAATTGAACATGAAAACTTATGGACTATGTATAAAAAGGCTCAGATGTCCAATTGGACGGCTGAAGAAATTGATTTTTCTAAAGATATGGATGATTGGGTAAACCTGAGTGAAAACGAACAACATTTTATTAAATATATTCTTGCTTTTTTTGCAGGGTCAGATGGTATAGTATTTGAAAACTTGAACGATAATTTTGCAAGTGAAGTTCAATATACGGAGGCTCGATCATTCTATGCGTACCAAGAACATAACGAAATGGTTCATGGTGAAACATACAGTAAACTTATAGATAAGTATATAAAAAACTCTACAGAAAAAAAGAATCTCTTCGAAGCTATACAGACTATACCATGTATTAAAAGTAAAGCTGACTGGGCTATGAAATGGTTTAGTAAGGATAAATCATTTGGTGAACGCTTATTAGCATTTGCTTGTGTAGAAGGTATATTCTTTTCAGGTAGTTTCTGTGCTATTTTCTGGTTAAAAAAAAGAGGATTGCTTCCTGGTCTATGCTTTAGTAATGAACTTATAAGTAGAGATGAAGGTTTACATTTAGAATTTGCTATTGAACTATTCAAAATGTTAAAACATAAACCGAGTAAAAGTATAATTGAACAAATTGTTAAAGATGCAGTTTATATTGAAAAACAGTTTATAACGGATGCACTCCCGTGTAGTTTAATTGGTATGAATTCGGATAAAATGTCTGAATATATAGAATATGTTGCAGATAGATTATTAAAACAGAGTGGTCACGATAAAATCTGGGATACAAAAAATCCTTTTGATTTTATGGAGAATATATCACTCGATGGTAAAACTAATTTTTTTGAAAAAAGAGTCGGTGATTACGGGAAATTAGACGAAGATTCGACTTCCATAGAGTTTAACGAAGAATTTTAATTATTTATAAATATAATCTCGAATCTATAGCATCAGTCGTGTCATAAGAATCTAAGTATAAACCACTATCCATAACAGGGTATTGTTCTTCTGACATATCTGGCTCTGGCATTGGCATATCAACCATTTTAGGAACCATTTTTGAGGTTTCTTCTTCCTTTCCCTCATTTTCTTTCTTTTCCCCTTTTTCTTTCTTTTCTTTCTTTTCTTTCTTTACTTTCTTTACTTTTTCATCCTTCTTTAAATTCATCATACCCCACGAAATGAGTAAATAAACTAAAGAATGAAGTAAAAGACCGTATGTTGATGGACACCCTGTGGGTGTAGAAACCCAATTTCCAAATATTTTTCTAACGATACGAAATGTAGTTGGGTTAGCGATTACGAAAAATAGTAACGCTGACATTAACGCAATAAGAAATTTCTTCTCCTGTTTTTTACCATTGCAGCCACAGCCACAATCTTTGAATAGTAAGCTTTTTTTATCACCTGAACAGCAAGTCATGATGTTTTATTATACATTTAGAAAAAAAAAGTGACTTAAAGTTTCGTACCTAATAAAATATACAAAAAAAATGTCTAATAATATTCAAGTTTCTCAACAATTCGAACCTTCTACGGTTACATTCAGTCAACTAAAGAAAAATAAAAATGGCGGTAAATCGGTGATGTTAACTCGCAATAATAAAAAGAAACTCTATTTGCAACTTCCTTTTATGCGTTCACCATTCGGTCTAAGTGCTTTTACTGATGAAGCTACTAACAAAACTTCATACTCGCTCGATCTTTCTTTCGATACAGACAACGAAGATGCGATGCAACTCTCGTCTAAGCTTATGGAATTGGATGAAATTATCCTTAAAACAGTAACTGAAAATTCTAAAGATTGGTTAGGAAAATCTTACGATATTAATGTTATTCGTGAAGCCTTATACAAACCACTTGTTAGACAGGGTAAGGAAGGATATGCTAATACACTTAAATTAAAAATTCAAACAAATCAAACAGGTGATTTTATACCAGAAGCGTATAGTTCTGATAGAGAACTCATTCAACTTGATGAAATTGAAAGAGGTCAAAAGTGTATGTGTATTGTAGAAATTAGCCAAATTTGGTTTATTGATAATAAGTTCGGTGTAAGTGTTCGACTTTCACAAGTATTGTGCGGTGAATCTACAAAATTACCATCGTTTGCTTTTCAGGGTTTAGATGACGAACAAGACCAATTAATCGAAGATATCATGGACGATCTCGTTGATGAATAAAATGTTACGCTACATTAGACCAATATGGAAAGAGAACGTCATTTAAAAAATTTAAAAATTATATCTAAACTTGCAAAAAATAAAAATAAAAATTTAAAACAAAAATTAAATTTAGGGAAAAATCTAATGAAAAGTATGCAGGACATGGGATGTTACCCGGAAAAATTTTTATATTTACCAAATAACAAACCTATTTCACTCTCTATAGAGGACTCTTTAAGTAAATCAATAGGGACTGTAAAAATTGGTCAGGGTAGGTTTGGTGAAGTTTACTTGGGATGTATAGATAAAGAATGTAAAAAGAAAGTCGCTATAAAAGCAGTTTTGAATGAAGATATAACACATGAATATAAAATAAGCAAACGTTTATCTTCATACGGTGTTGTAAAATCCTTTACCATTCAAAAATGTAATAATGTAATGTTTATGTATTCCGAATATGCAAATAACGGAACTTTAAAATCATTTTTAAGAAATAATAAAACTAATTTGTTACCCATACACTTTAGAACCATAATAACTCAAATTTTGTATAACTTATATAGAATACAAAAAAAATATCCTACGTTTAGGCATCACGATTTACACTCAGAGAATATACTAATAAATACTACTAGTCCATCTCGTGTAAGATTGTTTAAAGTAAATAATTCGACATTAAAAGTTCATGATATTGGATTACAGGCGCTAATATCAGATTTTGGTTTATCTACGATGAAAGGTTTAAAAAACCCAGAAGTAGATGACGATCCAGAATTACAATATAAAACTAGTTCGGGTATTTATAGAAATTCTCATAACATGTATGACATACAATATATTTTAAATATAATGAGACAGGAAATTAAAGTTTCAGGTACCAAAAGTGGTATAGAAGCAGTTCAGTTCATTGAACGAGTTATACCTTCGGAATATTTAGGTAAAGAATCGAGTAAAATAAAAAATTTTCGTCTTCGAGCTTCACCGTTAGGTCATCCTCAATTACCTACGTTCAAACAGATATTTAACGACAGATACTTTTCACCTTATAAGAAATATGTCGTACCATTTGATATTAGTACAATTATTAAAAGAAATAAAGTTTCTGTACCAAAACCTATAATTGTTAAACATGGTGGTGGTGGACCTATAAAAAAGACATTTAATAATATTCGTAAAGAACTCGCTTTGAAAAATGTAAAGAAAAATATTAAACGTCCAAGTATACGACCAAGAATAATACCGAGAAAAGTTAACGTAATAAAACCATCAGTTAAAGTTTCGGTCGCGAATAAAGGGTACTTGAAAATAGATAACCGTAAATGTATTTCGTATAAAAAACAGGATCTTATAAATAAGGCAAAAAATCTAGGTATAGACCCGGGTAGTAAAACAATCAAAAAATTATGCGAAGATATTAAATTAAAATATATCAAGTAATTATATAACCACTCACAATGTTTGCAATTTTAGCACTTATTGCAATCGACATCTACATACTAAAAAGTACAGGTGTAGCACAAGAAGAAAAACCAGTTGAAGAAATAACTGAAGATAAACCGGTTGAATGGACCGTTTACGGTACGTCTTGGTGTGGATGGACTACAAAACAGTTAGAGTACCTTAAAAAGAAAGGTATACCTCACAAATTCATCGATTGCGAAAAAGGCAATTGCGATGGAATTGATGCGTTTCCAGTTATGGAAAGTTCGTCAGGTGAAAAAGTCAAGGGTTATAAAGAAATTTAAATACCTCGTGCAGCCGCAAGACCAATAGAAAGAATAAGTGCGTCAAGGAACGTATTAATTGGTTTAAGAACCGTTACGTGTTTAACAAGACCTCTATTCCACGAATACCGAAGAATAAAGGTACTAATAAGAAGAATAAGTGTAAAAAGAAGAAATTCTGTAATAACTTGTTCGGTTTTTTTTGCTTTGATAATGTCTCTGATCATTTTTACTTATTAATAAGATTTTATTTTCTCCTGTCTTATTAATGAGTAGGGCCAACAAGAATAAAAAACTTCCTTTGAGTGGTTCTGAACCTAGATATACACAACGTTTATGGGGACGAACTGTTGGTATAGGTAACAATAATTGTTATGCGTATGCTGTTGGTGATTACGAAAGTCTCAGAATGCACAAAAGTATACCAGGTGAACGAGCTGGTATAAGAAATTTAAACCATTCATACACACACTGTAAAGGTTTACCTGACCGTGTTATTGCAGATAACCCCAAAAAGGTCTATAAATGTGGTGCAACAACAAAATGTAAACCAAATCACTTTAAGGTAATGATGTTTGTAGCACCCGGGAACAAACGTAATTACTTTAGACAAGGCGATTTTCACTTTTATAAACAACACGGGTTTATTCAGTACAAGGTTAAAACCGGTAACACGTATGAAAGTATTGCTAAATTTTTCAAAGTTCCCGTTTCGCGTATAAAACAGGCAGGTAAATGTACCCCTGGTAAATTATTAAAGTTTAAAGCAAACGTGTTTAGCCATAAACGTGGGTGGGCAACAAAACCTTTGCTCGTAGACGCTAAAGGTAAATCTATACTTGATCCTCGAAAAGCATCCAGAAACTACCCTGGGTTATCTTATAAAAAGTATTGTAGTTCATTCTGTGTCAAAGACAGAGGGATCAAAGTCGGACATACTCATCCCAAAGTCGTCAAGAACACTCGATAAATCGTCTTCGTGTTCGACGTTAAATATTAAGTCGAGTGCATCAAGAACCAATTCGTTCGTCAAGCATACTGTATTTGAAGTAGCCTCGTAATCATTAAATACAGTAATCTGAACCCTAAATTTAGAACCATCGAACACTTTTCGACATACGGGACACGTAACCTTTCCCATTTTTTTCCAGTTTTCTAGACAATGTGAGTGAAAAACATGTCCACACCGAATAGCCTTGCTATTTCTGGTCTTACGAACATCGTTGTGACATATGGAACATTGAGTCATTTCAGTATCTAGAACACTTAAAGAATTTATTAATTGGTTTTTTTTGCACTTAAGAAGGAGGCACCGCCGCCGCTCTTGTAAGGGTTGCGAATTTATACCTGAGGTTTTCTCCTGCAGTTGCATTTAACTTTGTTTTTCTTATGTAAGCCGTATACTTGGCAGCTACAAAATCTTTAACAGAAGGATCAGATGATCCTGTTGCTTTACTATAACAATCTTCTTGTACAAAAGGTACTTGTTTACCTGTAGTAAATGTTGAACCTGTAATCTGTGCAACGGTTTTCGAACCGGATGGACAGCTGTGAATTGCTGATGAAGTTGGCAGGGCTGGTTTAGGGAACGTATCCGCCTCGAGTATAATATCATACTTGGCACCAGTTGATCCTATATTAATATTAGGTGTAAAATTAATTACTGTGTAGTCGAATGTGGCGGCTACAAACGGTTTTTCGAGAATTGCTGGTGCATTATCAGTACCGGCGGCACCTTTCCCGTCGCCTTTCTGAGCAACAGCAGCTTGGTATGGTTGTTCGGCAGTTGATTCTGTAAACGATATCGTACCAACATTACCGGCAAAGATATGATCGGTTTCCTTATCATTGAGTTTAATGGTGTATATTGGTTTGTTAAAAACGAGGGGGACGTAGCCAATAGGTTGGTTAAAAGTGTTCGTAGTTCCAATATCTATCTCAAAACTCGTAATAGTACTACTCGTAAATGTATAACTCAAATTTGTAGTGAGACCTGTACCTTCTTCAAAAACTTCAATTTTTGTACCTGTGATTGGGTTTGCAACGTTCGTAAACTTAATTTTTGGAAGTGTTACTGCACCACTAATATCAGTACCGGCTGGAACATACTCCTCGTCCATTGATAATGGATTACAAACCATATTCATTTTATTTCTCCAACCCGTAGATCCTATTCCAGTGTCCTTTATTCCGGAAATGTTAATAAAAGTATCATCGTCGTATGACCAAACGTAATTTGGAAGAATCGTTTCTTCTGTTGTTACGTTCGAACAATCGCCTGCGAGTGGGTCGTACCCGTCTGGTAAAGGGTCTTTAATGATTCGAACAACGTTCGCCTTAAGGAACGAAACGTCGACTTCGTCTTCGCATAAAGATATACCTTTTGCAATTTCAAGAAAATTAGATTCCGCTAATTCTTCACCGATATCGTCGAAGTATTCATCAACGAAATCGGAAAATTCAATCTCTGCTGGGAAACCAAACGACCAATCTTGTAAAGTTTCGGGATCGCCGTCTTCCTGGTCCGCGATAAAATCATTGTAATCTTTTTTGTTATCTTCCCACCATTCTCTTATTTTTGAACAAACTGTAGTATCTTTAGTACCATCGGCGTTGTAAAGTTTTTTAAGCATTTCCTTCATTTTGTCCCATTTACGATCCTTTATGTATTTTTGTGTCGACCCTTCCATGAGTCCGAGGTTACCTAGTATTAGTAAAAGGAACCAAACTAACAATAATATAAAAAATATAACTGCGGCTATTTTTCCACCTGACATGAGTGTTTATATTA
>Ga0209337_1001029_pt1 | contig 21660 bp, 22 predicted proteins | sample LinPmetageLP53_FD_184044 | JGI IMG/M metagenome (GOLD analysis project Ga0209337, IMG submission 184044) | Marine viral communities from the Pacific Ocean - LP-53 (SPAdes) (version 2) | ecosystem: Environmental > Aquatic > Marine > Oceanic | place: Pacific Ocean | collected 2010-02-08 | reverse complement strand
AACATTACATACAGCAAACACTAACGACGTAGTAGTAGGAATTTCAGTAGCAAACATACTGGGATCAACTATACTAGTAGACGTCTATTTAACTAATTCAGGAACATTCCATCTTGTTAAAAGTGCGCCGATCCCAAGTGGCGGATCGTTACAACTATTAGCGGGTGGCGCAAAAGTAGTCATGCAAAATGGCGACGCTCTTATTGTAAAATCCGATACTGCAAGTTCTGCAGATGTTTGGGTTTCAGCAGTTGACAGCGTAAGTTAAGGAGGATTAATTGCCCTATATAGGTAATACACCAGCCGAAAAATATGCGGCGTTTGATGTACAGTACTTTACAACAAGTGCTACTGCTTCTTATACATTAGATCATGCTGTAGCTAACGAACTAGATATACGTCTAGTTATTAACAACGTAATTCAAGAACCAGGATCTGGTAAAGCATACACAGCCTCAGGAACAACTCTTACACTTTCAGCTGCAACAGCAGGCACAGACACAATGTATTGTGTATACACTGCTAAAGCTTCTCAAACTGTAAACCCGCCTGCAGGATCAGTTGGAACATCTCAATTAGCTGATTCATCTGTTACTAATGTAAAACTTGGCAGTGATATAAACGCAACTAAATTAACAGCAGGTTTAGTTCCAACAGCGAGACTTGGAAGTGGCACAGCTTCATCAAGCACAGTATTATACGGAGACCAAACTTTTAAAGCAGAGCCTAGTGGTGGTTTAGTTGTTATATCTAATTACAATGTTTCATCTACTGTAAGCACAATAACTTTTGATAATGTTTTTACCTCAACTTATAAAAATTATTTAATTATTACAAGTAATGTTAAAGTTTCATCAACAGCTAAAACACTTTTTAATTTTAGAAGTGGTGGCTCTAGTTTAACTGGTAACTACAATCAAGCTATGACAGCTTATAGAACAGCAAATAATGCTATTGAATTTGGAAATACAAATCAAACAAATTTTACAACAACTATTGCTAACGACATTTACCAAGATACTGGGTATTCAGAAAGAATGTATATTTATGACCCAAAAAATTCAGCAGATAAAAGAATAAGTCAGCTTGGTGTTTATAATGACTCAAATCAATACGACAATACTTTTATGGGAACAGGTGTGTACGCTAACAATACAACTTCAATAGATGGTTTTATTTTATCAAGGTCATCTGGAGACTTTTATGGTCATGGACAAATAACAATATATGGAATAAAAAATGCCTAGATATCATGGAACACCAAATGGTAATATTCAATTTACCACAGAAGAAGAAGCTATTAAAGATGCAAAAGAGAAAGCATGGAATGATGATGCACCTAATAGAAAACTTGGTTACATTAAAGAAATTAGATTACAAAAACTAATTGAAACAGATTACCTTGCTAACTCTGATGTAACGATGCCTGATAACGTTAAGACGTGGAGGCAAACTTTACGAGACTTGCCAGCCAACCACACGGATGAGGCAGCGTATGATGCACTATTAGCAAGAGATTCTGACGGCAACTTAACAAACGCAATATGGAGTGACGCATAATGGCACTAAGTAAAATAGATTTAGATAAAGCAGGAGTAACAGGTACATTACCTACAGCTAATTTAGATACTGTTGGTGTAGCGCAAGGGGGCACGGGAATAACCTCTGGTACTACAGACCAGTTCTTAAAGTTTACTGGAACAACTACTTTAGCAAGTGCAGCAGATAATGCAGGCACATTAAATAAAATAGCTAGTGTTGATTTTGAAAGTGGAACAGGAGCAAATTTTGTAGAATTACAAAATTGTTTTAACACTACTTACGATACTTACATGTTTGTTATTAGAAGATATTTACCAGAAGATAATGGTGATGTTTTTAATTTTAGACTTTTAACTGGAACAAATACTGAAGTAAATTCAAGTAAGTATTATTATGCTGTAAGATATTATGAAGATACTGGAAGTGTAGGAGGCCCAGCAAGTGCGGCACAAAATAAATTTGTAATTTCTGCTGGTGTTCACAATGGGCAAGAACAAGGAGGTTTATCTGGTGTTATATGGATGACTTTAGATAAAACCGATTCTTCTGGTAATGCTTTTAAGTGGATGGGTACACATGGTGGTTTTAATGGAAATGTTGATCAGGTTTCACACTTTGGTGGTGGTACATTTTTAGATACTTCAAGCAACGCACCAATAACAGGAGTAAAAATGTTTTGTGATAATCAAATAAGAAAAATACATATGACTTGTTATGGAGTGACAGAATAATGGTATACAAAATTTATGATAATGTAAATGGTTTTAGAGATGCTAATGCCGAAGAAACAATTCAAATAGATAAAGATAAATTAGAAGGAACAACTTCAGCACAAAAGAAATTAATTATAATTAAAAATATTAGATTACAAAAATTACAAGAAACAGATTTCTATGCACTAGGAGATGTAACGATGAGTGATGCAATGAAAACATATCGTCAAAACCTAAGAGACATTACTATCAATTACGCAGACGAAGCTGCATATGATTTACTTTTAAAAAAAGATTTAATTACAAAAAAATTAACACATTCAATATGGAGTAAACCATAATGCCATACGTAGGACGCGATTTAGATATTGGAACAAGAAAGCTGATACAAGTGAGCGGAAGTTCACCTGCGTCATCTTATACACTTCAATCATCATCAGTTAATTATCATCCAAGTGCGGCGCAAAATTTAATTGTGTCAATCGCAGGAGTTATACAAGCTCCAGGAACAGCTTACACAATATCGGGGGCAACTATTGACTTCGGTGGGGTGAGTGTTGCAAGTGGAGATATCGACTTTATAGTTGCGATGGGAGAAAACGTAGATGTTGGAACCCCTAGCGATGGAGTTATTACAGCAGGGCAATTGTCCTCTACATTCTATGTAGAAAATAATGTAACATACAGTAGCTTTACAATGGCATCTAGTAGGAACGCAGTTCTTGCAGGGCCTGTAAGTTTTACTGGCACAACAACAATTCCTTCGGGATCAACATTGGTTATAGTATAATATGAGTTTATTAAATGTAAATAAAATTGACCCAGCAACAGGCACGGGATTAGAATTAGGTAGCTCAGGTGACACAATTACAATTCCATCAGGAGCAACAATAACTAACAGTGGGACTGCAACAGGATTTGGTGAAAGTAATACTCCATATTTTGAAGCAAAATTAAGTGCAGGATATACTATTACAAGCACTACAGCAACTTTGTTAGCTGCAAATAGTGAGGTACATGATTCAGGTGGTTGTTACAACAACACAGCTGGGTCAGTTACATTAAATGGATTAACTGCTCCTGCTTATTCTTTTACACCAAATGTTGCAGGAAAGTATTTTGTATTTTTTGTAAATGGAATAGGTGCATTAGCAGACAGTAATTTAGAATCTGTAAATTCTTCTATTTATTTTAATGGCTCACAAGTAAAAATTTCACATTTTAATTTAGGAGGTAATCCTTTACATTTTATAACACCTGTTTCAAATGCAATTATAACATTTAACGGCACAGGAGATTACGTTCAATTTTATACAACAGCAGAAGATAATAGTGGAAATCCATTTCAACAAGATGGAGATTACACACAAATTGGAGCATTTAAGGTTTCAGGAACATGATAACAATTTTAAAAGGAGGTCTATATGGCAAGTCTATCAACTAAGGTTAAACTTTACTGTGAAGCGAACAGCAAAACTGCTGATTTCGGTCCAGGGGGCAATGTATCTTTACAGGATGACTCGGACGGTAATGGCCCGTACATAAAAACGTGGAGCGTAAGTGGTTTAGATAAACCAACTGACGATCAACTAGCGACTTATGATGCGGCAGCAACTACCCAAGAGACAAACAATACTGTAAAAAGTACAAGAAAAACGGCTTATGGTGATATTGGCGATCAATTGGATGAGATATTTAAGGATATCGATGCGTGGAAAACACGTATTCAAGGGATCAAAGATGCTAACCCTAAGTCTTAAAGGAATTAAATGAGTAAATTATTTGTAGATCAAGTAGATCCAAAGACAGCTACCACGCTAACGCTTGGTACGTCAGGAGATACGGTAAGCATACCTTCGGGTGTGACGATCGCTAACGCTGGCACAGCTACTGGCTTTGGAGCTGCAGGAAGTATTTATTTTTTAGCTAGACGAGGAAACTCTGGGCAAACTGTTGCCAACGATACTTATACAGCAATACAAATGGACACAGAAATGGAAGATTCAGGAAGTGTGTTTAATCCTGCAACATATAAATTTACACCTGGTGTAGCAGGAAAATATTTAGTTTTTGGGCAAGTAGCTTTTAGTGTAACCAATGGTGCTGATTTTGATTCAGGTACTATAATTTTGGATAAAAATGATGCTGGATATGTTGATACGAATTTAAAAGGTGCTTCAGCATTTTTTTTAGCTCGTAGTAGTGGAAGTGCTACTCAATCTTTTTATGCTCAACAAATATTTGATATGGACGCAGACGATACAATTAGAATTTTATTTCAAGGAACATGGTCAGGTGCATCTTCAAATCAAACAGTTGGATATGGCAAAACATTTTTTGGAGGTTTTCAAATAGCATGATAACAATTTTAAAAGGAATTAACAATGGCTAGTACAATATTAGTAGATAAAATAGATCCACAAAGCGGAACAGCTTTAGAGATTGGTAGTTCAGGTGACACAATCACAATTCCGTCAGGAGCTACAATAGCTAACAGTGGAACTGCTACTGGCTTTGGTGGAGATAATACTCCAGCTTTTATGGTTTATAAAAATGCTGCTCAAGATTTATCAGATAATGCATTTGTAAAAGTTACTTGGGGAGCAGAAGTTTATGACACCGATTCAGCTTTTTCTTCAAATAAATTTACAGTTCCTAGTGGTATGGGTGGAAAATATAGATTTACAACTCAATTATATTGGATAGCTAACAGCAACACTTTGGATTTGTTTTATGTAACTTATTATATAAATGGCTCTATACCATCAATCGTAAGTAGCACAGGAAACTCTTTAAATATGTGGTCTAATTCTGCTGGTGCTGAACAAACTGTTATGAATACAACTACATTAGATTTATCAGCAGGTGATTATGTTGAAGTTTATGGAAAATTAAATGTGAACTCTGGGTCAGCGAGATTATATTCAGCAGGAAATTATTTCATGGGTGAAAGATTAATAGGAGTATAACATGGCATTAACAACAATAAAAAATTTAAATCTTGCAAGTTCAGTAACTGGCACATTACCTACTGCTAACGGCGGTACAGGTGCTACAAGTTTTAGCCCTGGAAAATTATTACAAACTATTTCTGATACTAAAACAAATACTACACAAAGTACATCAAGCACTTCTTTTGTAGCAAGTTCATTAACAATAGATATTACCCCAAGTGCTACTAGCAGTAAAATATTACTTTTTCTAAATGGTGGTCAAATGTATACACCTGCAAACCGAGCTTTACATGTTACAATTTATAGAGATTCAACAAATTTAGGTGATGCTACAAGAGGTATGGCAAGAATGACTGTTGGAGGTGGTGGAGAATTACTTGCACCTCATTCAATTCATTTTTTAGATTCTCCAAATAGTTCATCTCAAAAAACTTACACAGTATATTTTGAATCAGATGATGGTAGTACAGTTTATCTTTCAACTGGCTCTGCAGGTACAATGTCATTTACAGCTATGGAGATTGGAGCATGACAAATATAGAAAAATTTTGGACAGCATTAAATACACTTAAAGCAAATACTGAATGCACTGTTAGTGGAGATGTTTTAACAGAAGATAATTTTAATAATAATATAAAATGGAATATAGGAGTAGATGGGGAAACTGCAATAGTAACTTCTACTAATCCTCATTCAGAAATAACATGGACAGCCGTCAAAGCTGAGATGGATAAACTCTAAACAACAGTGAAGGGGGCAAATGCCACTAGTAGATTTAACGGCCCCTGCAGGAGTAGTAACTGAAATAACAGATTACCAAGCAGGTCTTCGATACACAAGCGCAGATAAGGTACGCTTTAAGTACGATCAAGCGGAGAAGATAGGTGGCTGGAAGAAAAGAGATTCAAGCACTAGCGCTATGTCTGGTGTACCGAGAAACATTTTTCCTCATAGAGATAAAGATGGCCGTAAAATGGTACTCTTTGGTACAAGCACTCACGTTTACTGTGAGCAAGGTGGTATCATTCAAGACGTTACTCCTTACAAAACAGCTAATGTAAATTTAACTAATCCTTTCACAACAGGATCAGCTGGTTCATCTACAATTACAGTTACTGATGCAAGTAACACAATAGCACAAACTAGTCCTCCTTCTCGTATTGTCATATCTTCAATTGCTTCAGGAACAATTGATGGTGTAACTATTACAGCTGGAGAATATCTAGCTACATATGTAAGTGCAACTCAATACACCTTAACTGCTGTAGCAGGCACAGGAGCTAGTATTTCAGGTACAGCTTCGTCTGGTTCTACAACAGGTGGTGGTGCAGTTGTTCTTAGATATTTAGTAAGTAATGGACCGTCTGACGGTTTAACAGGTTTTGGATTTGGCGCAGGTCTTTGGTCGAGCAGCACATGGGGCACAGCCAGATCATCATCAGGAGTTGTATTATCACCGCGTGTATGGACAATGGATGCATGGGGTGAAGACATACTCGCAAGTATAGGTGGTGGAGAAGATACATTATATTATTTTGATATAAGTGCATTTATCGCCGCGCCTGCCACATACAGAGGATCAACTCTAGGACAATATGTTACAAGTGTAGGTGGTGACGCATCTGCTATTCCAACTAAGGTTGGGGTAGTATTGGTATCCACACCTGATAGACATGTAGTAGTCTTTGGTTCTAATCCAGAAGGTTCAGCAACTTATGATCGTATGACAGTTAGATGGTGTTCACAAGAAAGTTTATCTGATTGGAATACACAAATAACTAATACAGCAGGGGCAACTAGACTTGGTACAGGAACTAACATAGAAGCCGCAGCAAAAGCGCGTGGTCAAATGGTACTATGGACAGACGTAGACATGTACAGTATGCAGTTTACAGGTCCTCCATTTACTTTCTCTTTCCAACAGTTAGGTGAAGCATCAGGTACGATATCTAAAAACTCACCAGCTATGATTGAAGGTGGTGCATTCTGGATGGGAGTAGATAACTTCTATGCTTACGATGGTGCAGTTAAAACTTTAAAGTGTCCAGTACTTAATCATGTATTTGATAGCTTTAACCAAACACAAAGAGAAAAAGTATTTAGTGCAGAGATAATTGAGTTCAACGAAATATGGTGGTTCTACCCGTCTGCAGGACAAACAGAAGTAGATAAGTATGTCATATACAACTACATAGATAACACATGGTCAATAGGTTCTTTATCAAGAACTGCATGGCATGACGCTGGTATATTTACATTCCCAATAGCAACAAACTCTACTGGTTTTGTATTTAATCAAGAGAATGGTTTTAACGATGAGTCAAGTGCAATTACTGCTTTTATAGAAACAGGTTTCTTTACAGGTGATCAAGCTGGTAATAGTATTTACTTTGTAAATAAAATTGTTCCTGATACAACTTTTACAGGTACAGGTACAAAAGAAATAAAGTTTCAAATGAAATCAAAACTATATCCTAACACAAGTGAAACAACTAAAGGACCTTTTACTTTAGCAGAAACAAAAGGTAAATTAAATTTAAGATCCAGGGGTAGATCATTCCAATCTAAATACTTTAGTGACACTACAGATATAGGTTGGCGACTAGGTACATGGCGTATGCAAGCACAAGCTGATGGTATGAGATAATGGGACTATATACTAAAGGAGTTTATCCAGAGCTTTCATATAAAGAAAGACAAGATAATATAATTAGTGCAAGAACATATGACGCATTAATAAACATTTTACGTTTACGTGACGCAAGTTCTACTGAAACACCAGTACGAATTGCAAGCAAAGATGAACAACAATCAATGGAGTGGTTTTTAAGTTAATGGCTATAGAATATAAAAACAGTTTAAATAACATAACAACAACTGGCTCAGATCAAGTAGTATATACTTGCCCAACCAGTACATCATTACTAAAATATATGGCTATTGTTAAAGGCTTTATTATCTATAATACAACAGGCGGGGCTGGTACAGTAGACATTAAAGTTGTAGATACTAGCGCAGGAGCTACAGCCAGAACAGTTAAACACTTTACCGCTTCAGATTTTACTACTAAAGCTACAGTTAATGCTGTATCAGAAGGGCCAATAGTATTAGAATCGGCAGACGTATTGAAGATAGATACATCAGTTGCGGCTAATGTATTAGTAACTGTAATGGAAATAAGTGACGAATTGAGGGGAGTATAGTATTATGCCCCCTTTACTTTCAATAACAAATAAGGTATAATATAAAGAATATGGCATCAGGAGTAGAAATGTTAGGACAAATGTCCGAGACTGAAGCATTAGCAGGACCAGTACAAGGCGGAAATATGGTTGTAAAACCTAATGAAGTACCTGTGGGTGGTGCGGCTATGCTAGCAAAAGCTTTACGTGGACAGGCAAACAAAGGTATAGGGGGCATCTATGAGCTACCTAGTCAGAAAGCGCCGACACCAGAGTTTATGCAAATGGCAAAAGCAGGACTACAGCAAGGAGACCCAATGAGAGGCATGGGCCCAAGAGAAGGATTAACTGCATACGACATGGCAAACATGGCAGGGGCAGTTGAACAAGCGGGCATAATTAATTTCTTAGGTGAGCAACCTGAAGTTACAGCGCCTATCAGAGCAAAGTCTCATGCAGATGCACCAGCAACACAACTAGCATATATTACAGATGCAGAGAAACAAATGTTACTTGATGCAAATATGCATGGCTCATTAGAAGGTAACAAACCAAACCCAGGTCCAGCAGGTATACAAAGTTTAGATGACTTTTACAACACACCAGGCGGTGGAGTAGGTGGTGGTAGTGGAGAACAAGTTGACTCAGCAGGCTCAAGCCAAGGTGGAAGCGGTTCATCAGGAGGCGGCGGTGGTTATCAATCATCAGAGTCAGTTGGTATTAATCCAGGTATGGCTGTAGGCGGTAGTGACAATGATACAGTATTTGAATTTCAAGCAGGTGAAGGAAACCAACCAGGTACATACCAAGCTAATGAAGAATTAACAGCACAATTAGCAGCTGAAGCAGAACAAAAACAAGAAGATCTTTTACAAAAGTTAGCAGCGGAACAAGGTATCAGAGATAGAGAAGCTAAAAAAAGTAAAGAACAAAAAAATGCAGAAGCAGAAAAATTAAAGATTCTTAATAAAGGAGAGGATGATTTTACTCCAGATGATAGAAAAAGATTAACTGAATTAAACAAAATTATTGCAAGCTTTAATGAAGCTGTTGCAAAAGATACTACATTTTCTGATATGCTTAGTAGTGGTAAAGATAAGACATTAGAGAAATTAAAAGAGTTAGGAATCATAGGTCCTGAAATAAAAGACATAAAAGATTTACCTAAAGAAACACAAGATGAGATGGCTAGATTATTAGGAGACTTTGAAAGAGTATCGGTATCACCTAAAGAAGCAATGAGTCCTATGCTGACAACACTTAAAAGCATGGGCGCAGGTTTAGAAAGATTAGATGAGGATGGTAACGTAATAGGAGATACATTACAAGGTTTAACTAAAAAGTTACGTGCATTAGATACAGGTGATGGTGCATCAGTATTAGAATCATTAAAGAAATATGATCCTCAAGCATACTTTAAAGCATTTGGTGCTCCGCAAACTTCTGGTAGTTTAGAAGACTTTAGTATGAATAAATTAGCAACAGGTGATAAATTAACTAAAGAAGAACAAAGATACAACAATGCAATATTTGCAGCAAGAGAAGCAACTCAAGATAAGAGAAGTAGGAATGATCAATTCCGTAGACCAGGCGTTATGCAAGATAGTATTGCGGAAGAAGTTATTGAAACTCCAGATGATGTAATAGACGAAGAAGCACAGACTATGAAGTATACTAGTCCACGTACAGGTGATAAAGAAATAGATGTACCATTACAAAGAAGATTTAGAACTGATCCTACTCAAGATGTAGCTCAGTATAGAACAGCCCCTAGAACAGAAGCAGACATACTTAAGTATATGACACAGGGTACAACAGGTGAAGGTATTGGATTAGAACCTTTCAGCGAATATCAACGAAGAAGAAGAAAGGCTATGGGATTAGATCCTTTAGAAATGTACGGTTAATTATGGCACTATTTGATTTTTTATTTAAACCAGGCTCACCAGAAATGAAGCCTACGGAGTCAACTCAACTACCTGATTACTTAAAGAAAGCAGGAGCAAATATGGTTGGGGCTGCAATGGATGTAGCTGGTGAAGACTATATACCTTATACAGATCCACGTATAGCAGGCTTTAATCAAGCTCAACAAGATGCTATGCAACAAGGTCTTAACATGGGTGGCATTAGCACACTGCAAGGACAGCAAGCTTTTAACACAGCGACAGGTGCGGCAGGCGGACCTAGTCAGGCCCAAATACAGAACTACATGAATCCATATATGACTCAAGTAGCAGATGTGGCGGCACAAAAAATGAAAGATGAGTCTGCAATACAACAACAAAAACTAGCGGCAAGTGCGGCGCAATCAGGTGGGTTAAACTCTACTAGATTTGCTATACAAGATGCCGAAAGACAAAAGAATTTAACATCAGGTATTGGTGACTTGTATGCTAAGGCACAAGCAGACGCATATAAACAAGGTGTAAGTGGTGCACAGTTTGCTCAAGAGCAACAGCTAAAGGGGGCAATTGGTATGGGTACACTAGCACAGCAACAACAGAACTTAGGTTTTGGTGACGTGCAAAATCAACTAGGTATAGGACAGTTAACTCAAGGTCAAAACCAACAAGCATTAGACTTAGCTTATCAGAACTTCCAAGAAGAAAAATTTTATCCTAAAGATCAACTTAACTTCTTGAGTGGTATTCTATCAGCTGACCCAAATCAAAAAGCAACAACAACTAACACGGCTGTTTCACAACCTAGCTTCTTTGAATCTGCATTAGGATTTGGAGCAAGTGCGGCAAACATTGCGGCTGGCTTAGGCTGGAAACCTTTCGGATAATATATGGCAGATAAAAATAAAGATGTAGGATTTTTTGGACCTTTCTTACCTAAATTTGGTGACTTTATTATGGATGGAATATTTGGAGATGAAGGAAAGACTACAGGAGAACAAGTATTAGGATTTGATTCTTATGATTATTCAGGTTTACCTGAAGGTTCTACTTATAAAGATTATATAACTGAATTACAAAAGTCTAGAGACTTAAGTTTATATAGCAGGTACGATGGTGATAAACAAGAAGCTATTAAAAAAGAAGGTGATGAGATAAGAGCTGACATTAATCGTTTGTTCCCGAATAGAAAAGATAATGACGGACCTACAAATAAAGGACGTAACATGCGAGATGTTAGTGGAGATAAGTTTGGGTTAGAAAATAAAGAAGCATTAGCCAGAGCGGCAGTAAGTAACGCAAAAAAAGCTCAAGAAATTAAAGATGCGGAAGCTGCGGAAAAAGCTGCTTTCTTAGACAGTCCTAAAGGTAGAATGCAAACTATGTTTAACGATGCAGATAAACGTGATGCTATACTAGGAGGTATTGCTGATGCTATGTTAGAAACTAGAACAGGTGCAGATGCATATGGTAACAGATTTAATAGAGCACAAAAAAATGTTAGAGATAATTTAAAGATGGCTGAAGCTACAGACATAGCTAGACAAAAAGCTCAACTTGATGCTATGAAAACTATGGCAGAAACAACTAAGTTAGTTGATCCAAGACAGTATTTGACTAACGCACAAACAGAAGCAGATAGTTTTGTTAAAGCACAAATACGTGCAGGACAAATTAAACCAGAAAATTATGATACAGCATACGCAAGTATGTTAAAACAAATTGCAGTTAAAGATTTAACCTCAGCTAAAGCTAGTTCTATAGGTACATTGTTTACTTATGCACAAGCTTTACAAGCAACTGATCCTGTAACAGCAGGAATATTAATGGATGCAATTAAATCAAATGCAGTCTATTTAGCTGGTGACGGCGCTAGTGGAGAAGTAGTAACAGAAACAATAGACGCGACAGACTTATAATAACCCTAAGAGCTAACGCTCTGAATACTAAGTAAGGTAACGAATGGCAGACGTAAAGTATATTAAATTTGGTGACTCAGGTGCACCACAAATAAAAGTAGATGCTTCATTATCCAATGAAGACATAAAAGATCTCCTAAAAAGTGAAAAGATAGAAACCGCTATGGCGGAAAAAGGCTTTGCTTATAAGTATGGTCTAGACCCTGTCTATTTATTAGACGAAGATAATCTTAATGATAACTCATTTGTAGCAGGCGCTAAGTCTTCTATAGATACCTTGAAACAAATAGGTCAAGGTGCTATGGCTACAATCTATGATGCATTCGGTGCAGAAACTTTACAACAACAAGCAATAGACGCAGTCAAACAATATCAATTAGATCAAACTGCACATCAATGGCGTAGGAGCGCAGAAGGTGAAGTTAAACCTAGATTCCAATCTCTCGAACAAGTATTTGAAAGTGAACAAGAGTTCAGCGCATTCTTAGAATGGGCTGGTGCTAAACTAGGTGAAGGTTTAGTAACAACTATTCCATTTGTATTAGCTGGTTTAGTGTCAGGTGGTGTAGGAGCTGGTGCAATAGGTGCTGGTCTTGTAGCAAAACAGGCAGGCACAAGCGCGTTACGCCAAGCATTTACACAAGGATTAATAGGACAAACAGGTAAAGGTGTAATAGGTGGCGCTCTCAATAGAGCTACTACTATGTCTGGTCTTGGATTTATGGCAGCAGGTTACGGCTTTGGTGCTGGTGACACATACGTTAATCAATTAGCAGAATCAGATGATCCTAATGTAGCAATTGCATTAGCCGCAGGTATACCATACGCGGCGGCAGAAGGTGCATTCGGTGCTGGTAATTTATTATTAGATACACTAGTTAGAAGAACATCACCTAGCGCAGTCAAGGGGGCACTTCAGAAGTTCCTAAAAGATGGCACAAAATATTCAGTAAAGAAAACAATCAAAGGTGCAGCTAGAGGCGACAGACTAAAAGCTTTAGGTAAAGGTATTGGTGTGTCATCAGCGGGTGAAGCAACGGCGGAATCAATTCAAGAAACAGTAACTTCTACAGGTCAAGAGATTGAAAGCGGTAGATCACTGAGTGAGATGTATGCAAGTAAAGATTTTTGGAAAGGTATTGGAGAAGCGGCGGCGGCTGGTGCTGTAGGCGGTGGCCCGTTTGGTGTAGTGGGTGGTACAGCTCAAGCATTAAGAGTAGGACCTAGAGTAGATATAACTATAGATGCTGGCGGTCAACGTATTGAAGTTCCAAACATTAACAGTGACATAAGAAACAACGAAAGTTTATACGATAGTTTTGTAGTAGGAGATGCAGTAACATTAACAGGTGCTCCTGTTTCAGAAATAGTATCTGGCCCTACTCAACAACCAAGTAGTGAAAGCTTTAATCAAGGTGATCCTACCAATAATGCTACACCAGTATATACTGTAATAGGTGATACTAAAATAGGTAATGAAGAATTTGTTTTACTTGAAGGTACTAGCGGTAAAGCAGATGTATTTGTACCAGTAGGTAGAAAAAACTCTATACTAAGATTAGATAATGGCACTATTAATAATAACAAGTTTAATAACAGCGCTGGATTTAATTACGATCAAGAAGATTCACAAGATGTAAACTTAGACTCGCAACCTGTAAAAGATTCATGGGCTAATAATAAAAAAGATTGGAAGCGAAGAGGTTATGTAGCTAATGATAGTGATAAAGCAATTGATGAATACTTAGCAGAAGAAAAAAGTGAATGGGTAAATGATAATGTATCTACATTAATAAATCAAAGAGAAGAACAAAGAAATCAAGAAACTTTATATACTATATGGGATGAGAATCATAGAGTTAGACAACCTAGATTTGCTATGTTTTATGAAGATGGTGATTGGGAAAATGGAGCAGAGTTATCTAAGGAAGAAGCAATAGGAACTGTCGATGGATTTTACAGTAAGTACGATGCTATCGCAGATAAAGATTTAAAGGATGCTTTTGAGAATGAAGGTTGGCAACAACAAAGATACAATACATTACAAGAGTATATAGAAAATGAAGGTAATCAATTAACAGAGGATGAACGAAACCAGTTAAATGAACTAGGATTTAATGGAGAGTTTGGGCAATCTCGTATTCAAGATTTACAAGACGATACTACAACTATAGGTAATAGTAAATTAACTAGAGGACGTAGAAGATTAGAACAAATACTAAATGATAAAATTAGATTTGAAACTGACACACAAGGTATAAGAGAACGTAGAGAAAAAGTAATAACAGGTGAAAATATTATTGAACCTTTAACACCTGAAGAAAGACAATCTCAATTAGGTGAAGGTATCTTTGACACACCAGTAGGTGATAGAGTCAGAGAGATACGAGAACTATTACATTTACTTGACCCTAAAGGATGGTCTTGGATAACAGGATTAGAACGTAAACAACTATCTCAATTAAAAAAAGAAAAGTCAGCTTACTTATTGTCAGGTGATATGACTAAAGCTAATGCTGTCCAAAAACAAATTGATAGAATTAAAAAGAAAGCTCATGTCATTATGCATGATGGTAAGATTGTAGGTACTTACAGTCCTGTAGCTAGACGTGTAGCATTAGAAGAAATACAAAGATTAACTAACCCTGAGGAAATAGCAATATACGAAACTCATGTATCTAATATAGACAAAGGACGTGTTAGATTAAATGAATTGTTAATGACGTTTAATGAAGAACCTGTAATATCTACAGAGTGGGGTAAGCTAACTACAAGAGATGCAAGATTAAAAAGAATTGAAAAGAAAACAAGAAACTTTTCTTTCTCTGAACCTATCTCTTACGTACGGAAGTATGAACTGTGGGCTAAGAATGCAGGCGAGCCTAGACTACAAGATGACTTTGCAGAAAATGCTCCTAAAGTTTTAGAGACTATGAAGCAGATTATATCTGGTATGAACTTAGATGTTAAAATAGATTTACTACCTTGGATAGAAGAAGATGGTCAAGCGTTGGCTGGTAAATTTATCTTGGGCGAGAGAGGTGTACAGGTAGCATACAATGCCGTGCCACAACTTAGACCTAACTTAAATAGAAATGATTCTCTTAACTACGTGTTACATCACGAGGTTATGCACTTACTTAGAACAGAAGGATTCTTTACAAAGAATGAATACATGGCTTTGGAAAAAGCTGCAACAGATAGATGGATTAAACAATATAAAATAGCAGAGCGTCATCCAGAATTAGATAGAGCTACACAAATAGAAGAAGCTATCTCTGATGCCTTTGCTGAATACATGACAGGCAGATACCAAACTGGTGGGCCAATAGCTAAAGCATTTAATAGACTTAAACAATACTTAATAGCTTTAGGTAATGCATTAACAGGTAACAGATTTGATACAGCTGCTAATATATTTAACGCAATAGATTTAGGATTAGTGGGGGCACGTTACGAAAGCATGCAACGTACAACCAATGTATATTTAACAGGGGACAATGCAACAAGTATTATAGTTACTAATCCGTACAGCGGAGAAGACATACGAGGATTCGTTCCTAAGACTCGAGCTTTATTTACAAAACAACCTAACATAACTAATGTTAAACAATTCTTTAAATGGTTTAATAGTGGTGGCAGACCTAGTGCAGTCGTTGACACAAAAGGTGCCCCCTTGATTGTATACCACATCACTCCTGACAGAAGAGAAGGTGGTGCACAAGTTCCGTTTAATACTTTTAGAGATACGGCAGACTTTGGTTATCATTTCACACCTGATCAAAATGTTATAGATTATTTTCAAGAATACCAGTATGCTGGGGGTGGTGGATTTGTATTCAAAGGATTCTTAAATATAAAAAATCCATATCGTATGCCTGATATGTTATCGTGGGATGAAGATGCTATGATAGCGTACATGTTAGAAGATGGAATAATTTCTGAAAGAGAATCTATTACCATGCGATCGCAAATAGATGGCATACCTTTGATGAGTGATGAAGACTTTGAACAAGTAAGAGGTCAACCAAGACAAGCAAGTTATAATATTATTGCTAGAAAATTAAGAGATAAAGGTTATGATGGTGTAGTATACAAGAACATAGGTGAAGATAAATACAAAGCTTTAAGAAATAAAGCAGAGAAACAAGCAACAGATAGATCAAAAGGCATACCAGCTAATGAGCCTGGTCAAAGATTTACAATGGATGAACCTATTACTGATGAAGAAATTAAATTATTATTGGACAATCCTATACAAGATTCTTTTGTAGCATTTGAACCACAACAATTTAAATCTGTATTCAATGACGGAACGTATGGCATACGTCAACCAAACATGATGGCTATGAATCAATGGCAACCTGTACCTGGTGAAAAGCCAGTTGATATGTACAAGCCTATGAACAGACAACAAAGACGTGCCCTTAATGCTAAGATGGGCAAGGCTATGGATGAAGAAGTTAAACTCTACGATAAAGATAGTACAACTCTTACACCAAATAAACTTAGCAAGTTTAGTAGGATAGCTGGATTTATTAGAGAGTGGGCTAAAGATAATGCATTCTTTGAAAGAGTATGGCGTGTCATAGAAGACATGGGTATTAAAGCTAAAAGAATACAAGCTAACTACCAACGTATATTAAATAACTATAATAATATAATTAAAGATGACGTACTACGTGAAGCTATATACAGAGCACAAGCTATCTCTACTTATTTTCCTGATCAAAGATTTACAATGGACGCCGATGGTAGAATAATTTTCCGCGCACCTATGGATGCTAGTCCTGCTAACAGTCCTGAAGGATTAGAGATATCTCCAGGCGAAGTTATTATATTAGAAGGTGATGCGGCTCAAGCTTATATGGATTATCAAAGAGCGATGATGTACATGGCTAAAGAACAAGTAAGAGGTATGATTGCTGGCGGTTATGTAGAACAAATAAAATCCGCTATCAATAAATTAAACTTTCATAAAGGCCGAGCTTTATCAGAAGTATACGTGCCTAACTTTCCACCTGACATGACTAATGACATGATTGAGAACATGGAGTATGGTGAAGTAGTTCAACTAGTAAATGGTTTAAGGAGACTATTAGAAAATACAGATGCTGAATTTGTAGACAGATCAGCTTTAACAACACAAGAAATAGCAGAAATACAAAATATACTAGGCGTAGATGATAACATGGTTGTAACAGACAGAGCGCAAGTAGGTTTAATAAAACTAACTGGTCAGCTTAAAAAGTTTGAAGACTTTAAACGAGCAGACTATGTGCCACTTATGAGATATGGTAAGTTTGTTATAACTATTATAGATAAAAATCAAGAACAATATTTAGATGCACAAGCTACAGATCAGGGGGCATTCAAATATAAAGGTAAGTATGTAACTTTAAATCCTAAGTACTTGTTACGTCGTCAACACTATGAAACTAGAAAAGAAGCAGACGAAGCTAGAGCAAGATTTACTAGCCAATATAGAGAAGATGTAGGTGTAGAAGTACGACCTATCATGGAATTAAATGAAGATAAATTAAAAGAACAATTAAGACAGGGTGCTATTACGATAGTAGATGTAGCTCAATATTTAAGTGATCCTAAAGCAGAAATATTTAAAGCGGTTGAAGGTGAGTTGAATGATTTAATTAAAAATAATAAAAACATTGCAGACTTTGATCAGTTCTTTGTACCGAGACAAAGAGTAGGTGGTGTACCAGGATATAGTCCTGACTTTGCTAGAGCTGCTAATCAGTTTGGTTACATGGGGGCAAGATATGCATCACGTAGTAGATTTATGAACGAGGCTGAAGAAAAGAAAAAAGTTTTAGAAGAGTATGTTAAAGAAAGTAATGACAAACAAATGGGCATTGCTTTAGATAAGTGGTGGAACTACAGTAATGATCCACATCAAGAGTTTGCACAGATAAGAAGACTAGGATTCTGGTGGTACTTAGGTGGTAACTTATCATCTGCTGCTCTCCAAATATTCTCAGCAGTACAATTCACAGGGCCTATCCTGTCACAATTCAGTAGCGTAACTCAAGCGGGTACACAATTAACTAAAGCATTGGCAGATGCTACAGCTATGTTATCATTTACAGAGAATGAATACGGCGATGTATTTATTGATTGGAATAAAACTCCCGAAGATGTAAAGCAAGCTATACTAAATGATATGCCTCACTATATTAAACAAGGACAAGCATTACAAGAAACAGGACAAGATCCTGGTGTAAGAACTTTAGATGAAAAGACTGCGTTACGTAACTTTGAGACTATGGTTATTGGCGGACCTTTCAATACAATGGAAGCTATATCTAGATTGACTGCGTACATGGCATCATACCGAATAGCACAAGACCCAGAAGTTCGTGATAGATTTTATCGAATGTTTGAAGGTGATCAAATAGTACAAGGAATGATTAATGATAATGGTGGAGTATTAACACCAGAGATTATCGCACGTACTATGATTGATGATACGTTTGGTGTGTATGGTAAGATGAATAGACCACAAATTATGAGAGGGATAATGTCTATCCCTGCTTTATTCCAAACATATATTGGACAGATGTTTGCCTTAATGAATAGACTAATGACTAAAGGAAGTACACCAGAACAAAAAGCTGCGGGTAGAAAAGCATTCGCTAAGATTATGGTCATGCTTGTATTGACAGGTGGTATCTTTGGATTACCAGGATCAGATGATGCAGAAGAATTAGCTAACTGGGTGATTGAGAAAGCACCAATAGTTGGAACAGGATTAAAAACTGATATGCGTGCAGCTATGAGAGAAATGTTATATGAAGCAGGCTTTGGCGCAGGATTAATTAATGCAATGGAGAATGGTTTAATAGAAGCTAGTTTAAATATAGATGTACAACGTCGTATATCTTTAGGTAATGTACCAGGTTCACAACAGATACGTGCAATAGCAGGACTGTTAGGTTTAACCCCGGGCGGTAACCCAGCAGATTTTGCGGGGGCACCTGGCTCTGTGTTTATGACAGCAATAAGAGAAGGTAGCCAAGCTATACGTGAAGGAGAATCCTTAGTTGATGTTGCATTTAAATCGTCACCGTTATTTATACGTAACCTATACAAAGCTTATGATCAATCATTAGGTAAAGGATTTGTTGAGACAAACTATGGTAGTGTATTAGTAGATGATGCAAGTGTTATGGAAAGTGTATATCAAGCTATGGGATTTGGTTCCGCTAGAGCAAAGAGATCACGTGAAGCTTTATTCCAAGAAAGATTAAATCAAACTCGTAATAGTAATAAAAGAAAAAAAGTTAATGCACAAATTACAAATGCATACAGAGATATATTTGTCGGTGCTAAAATAGGTGACAGTAGTTTATCAGCTGATGGGCAAATAAAACTAAATGAATTGACTAGAGATTTGTTTGCATGGAATGCTAAACAAGATATAGAGAATATGATTTTCCCAGACTTAGAAAGACTAGTTGAGTCAGCATTAGAAGCAGTATATAATGATGTACGAATTGCCAATCAAAGCGGATTAAATATACAGAAAAATATAACGCAAAGAAAAGCGTTAGGTCTTGAGTAATTATCTTTTAACTAAACTACCACCAAAGTAAAGTCCAACGATCGCACTCATCAAGTGAGTATCTAGTGGTGTAATAATCAAACCATTAAATGATTTATCCATTACTACTTCTTTGCTTTCAATTAAAAATAAAAACCCTCTCGTAAATTCTGTCCACGTTAATACAACAGTGGTATCAAAAAATACTGGGGCAATCTTAGGCCATACAATGATAGCGCCAACAGCAGATAATGCTATTATTCTTCTGGTGAATGTAAATCCCTTGTCAGTAAAAGCACGAGCCTTATCAATATGTTTCATTTGATTATCAGCTCTCGCTAATAACATTTTCTGTTCGTCTTGTTTCGCTTTAATACTTTGCGACCATATTGACATGAACCCACCTAATAAAGATGAGCCTAACATCGTAATCATTTCTACTGGTAATCCACCTAGCATATTATCTCCTTAAGTAATGCCCCCGAAGGGGCATCGGTTAGTTGTTATGGTGACGGAGGTCCGCCTGCTGTCATGTTATAAATAATAAACAAAACAACTGCACAAATGATACCAGCTTTAATCCAGTCTTTCATTCCCCAGTCGTTCCATTCTTTAATCCATGACCATGTGTCTTTTAAAAGTTTCATGTTAACCTTTCATTAAAAGTTTACGAGCTTCGTCCAAGGATACCCCTGCATCGAAACCCATTTGAGCAAGTTCTAGACCTTCATTAATTACTGAATCATCTAGATATTGTGCCGCAATTTCAGGTTTGTTTTCCATTTTTATTATAGCCCTTACTACTGCGCCCAAATCGTTCTCTGTTATAATATCAGAGCCAACTTGATCTTTAACATATTCATAATAGTTGTTTGTATCATTCTCATTATCGGGTGCGAATTGATTAATGATAGAAAATAAATCTCCATCAAATCTTTTTATCTTTGTCTTAAGATCTCTCCCAAGAGCACGCACTCCCATTTGAGGTGAATCAAATACAGCAAATCTATCTGCATATGTATCTCCAGTTTCTCCTGCATAACCCTGACCAATCTCTATATTGCCTGGGTTATTAAACATTGTAGGTTGTTCAGCTTCATCGTTATCTCTAGTCCAGAGATTAGCTATACCACCTATTATATCTTTAAGCATTACGTGGTTCGTAGGTTGCAGTGTGTTCGCAGTTACTGCATTCACAGTTCCCACCACAACAAGTGCCACCATTACTACAATGACATTCATGACCACAATTATCACAAGGTTTCATTACTTGTCTTTGTTCTCTTCTTCTTTAGGTTCTTCAACCTTAACAGCGTCTCCGCCTACTTTTACTATCCCTAATTCAAACTGAACGTTTGGTGTTAAAGGATTTTTAATTTCATTTTCCATGTCTACTCCTTAGTAATCTATTAGTATACCATAACAAGGGGGCAAATGCAACCCCTTACTTACCCCAAGATACCCACGATTCCGTAGGTTTTTTAGCTACATGTGGTTCACTTTGTACTGGTACTTGAAAAGTTATACCATATGTAGGGTGTGTAAACCATAAGGCTTGTTGTGGTTTCTCGTATGAGAACCTGCCTGATAAAGCATACTCATCATACCCTTTGATTGAGCCATTAACTATAGCATCCTTTAAAGATATGTATTGGTGAAAGTGTCCCATGACTACGTAGTCAATTGGTTTCTTTTGGTTAGCATATTCTGCCTTGACTTTCTGCACACCTCGTGCTATAGGCCCAAGCATTCCTACTATCCCAGCACCACCACGTACACCTAATCTATCTCCATGAGTTAATAAATAACTAAGGTTATATATCTTATAGTATGCGTCGTATGATGTAGGTACTAAGAAGCTAACCCTCTTATCTTTAGAGAAATA
>Ga0209337_1001026_pt1 | contig 21669 bp, 18 predicted proteins | sample LinPmetageLP53_FD_184044 | JGI IMG/M metagenome (GOLD analysis project Ga0209337, IMG submission 184044) | Marine viral communities from the Pacific Ocean - LP-53 (SPAdes) (version 2) | ecosystem: Environmental > Aquatic > Marine > Oceanic | place: Pacific Ocean | collected 2010-02-08 | reverse complement strand
CTGATTCATTTTCTACTAAATCATATCTTGAATCCATCACATTTTCTGTAAGTATATTTGTAATACCTAAGAAAACTCTTGAGTCTTCTAATCCCTCAATCTCTGCTTGATTAACAAAATTGTTAATAGTCAAAGTTGGGAATTGTAATCTGTCTTGTCCAACTAATGTTGGTTGTGGCATTTGTGCGTTTACTAATCCAATTAGTAATACAATTAACCATAGTTTCTTCATTTTAATCTCCTTAAAAATTAGTTCCAAATATTATCGAATAACTTATATTTCGTTCTCCAATATCATTAACTAACGTGTTGTATCCTACATTAAATCCAAAATTCATTTTAAATGTTTCTGTAAAATTTAAATCTATATTAAATCCTGGATAAATCAGTATTGGACTTTCCAGTAATAAGTATTTGTTTTCTGTTTTTAAACCCTCATAATATCTAAAAAATGTATAACTTACAAAAGTTTGTAAATTAATTTGATTTCCATTTCTTAACTTGATTGGTAATCTATATCCATACATCATATTAAGATTTAAAAAGTTTTCGTCGGATATCTGCCCAATTGATGAACTTATCAATCCAACTTCTCTAACATCATTACGAAGAACTTTTCCGTAATTACCTGTTATTAACCAATCCTCTCCCTCAAAAGTTTTATAATATAATGCTCCTGCATTCCAAAACGCATTTTGTCTTTTGTCTTTATTCTTTTGTGTCCTACCATACAATCCCAATACTTTCTTTAAGTCTAAAGTAATGTTCATTGTATAATTAAATTCTTGCGTTAAGTCAAAATTTTCTTCTGTATAAACCGAGTTAAATGTTGCTACTGAACCATAGTCATAGAAAGTATTAACGATGTCACCACCGATAAAACTTGGTTCGGAAGCTCCTATGTCTTCCTCATCTTCCCTTTCCAATTCATCAGACAAGTTAATTGTACTTGCTGATGCTAACGCTTCTTCTGCTATGTTAACCGCACAAGGAAATAGATTTTCAAAGTCACTATAAACTTGTTGTGTCCAAGCTTCTAATGTTCCATCTGCTACTTGCTCCCAAGTGAAAAATGACCTTTGGTTATAATAAGTAACCCAAAATCCAGTTCCTGTAATTTCAGTTGTGTAATTAAGATTAACCGCTTGTTGATTACAAGGGTCTATATAATTATAACCGAAACCTTGTCCGTAAAGACTACTTACTAATAATAATGTGAGTAACCATTTCATTCATTTTACCAACCTCGTTTTTCCATACGTCTTAATACATTTGCTACCGCAGTTATTACTGCGCCTGTTGTTGCAAATGAAACGGTAGATTGGTCAAAACTCATATCAAGGTTTTTCAATAGTCCTTCACCTACTTTCGCTGAAGTTCCTAACCCACTACCTGTAATGTATCTCCCACTTTCAACGTTTACCATACGGACTTGAATACCAACCATTGTGGTATTCTTTAAAGTTGCCTTTCTTCTTTTAATTTCTTCTTGATTTGATACTGCAAAGTCATAGATTTCTGCATATACAAAGTATTTAGTTGTTGCGAATTTACCGACACTTAATTCTTCTTCGAGTAATCCACTAACACTTCGTTCCCATTCTTTAACCATTTTGTTAATGACTTCGTCCTTTTCTTCTACGAAGTAGAAACGACCAGCTTCTTCCAAGACTTCAATAATTCTATTAGTCATACCGAATCCAACTCGTTTGTCACGAAGTTCTGGATAAGCATTTAGAATATCTTCAGATATACTAATCTGAATCAACTGAACTCCTTCAGGTTCACCATCATACCATTTGATATCATCTAAGGTTTTTTCTGCCTCGTATGATGCTATCTTAGATTGAACTTTTGTTTTACCTGATTGTGCTTCAACACTTGAAGTTGCACAACCTAATAAAAACATTGTTATAAATAAACTTAATATATGTTTCATTTTAATTCTCCTCAAAAAAGTTTGCGTTAATTTCTATGAACTTTTGCATATCTTCTGGTGCGTCATCTTCGTCCCAAATAGCGTCAACTGGACATTCGGGTTCACAAGCACCACAATCAATACATTCTTCGGGGTCAATATACAATTGTAATCCCTCTACTGTTTTTAATCCTGGAACTTCTGCTCCTGCTCCCGTTACATCTATTGGTCCGTGAATACAATCTACTGGACATACATCCACACAAGCTGTATCACAAGTTCCGATACACGGTTCTGTTATTATAAAAGTCATTATTTTTTAAATTTTGCTAATGGGTCGCCGTGAAAATCCACTTCGTGTTTATCTATGTGTTTATGAGCTGCGTTAGCATTTCTTCTAACATCTTTAATTTCACCTTCTAATTTAACGATATCACTTGTGATACCTGATAAATCAACACCTTCAAAAGAATCAATTCTTTCTTTAAGATAATCAATATCTTTTTCAAAAGTATCTAACTTCTGTCCGACTAATTCAATATCACTTGCTTCTGCAAATCCTTGAACCACTTCTTCTAATGAATCTATTCTACCTGTAAAAGTATACCAACCTGCTATAAGTGATGATAATACCGTAACGATAGCTACTATGTTTTGTATTGATAATCCAAACTTTGCGTTTTGTAAATTATCTACTAATTGTTCTGCGTCTACTTGTTTTGCCATTTTATTTTCCTATTTATGATAATTAATAACTTTAAATCTGCTGTCTATCCAACATTTTCCATAATACAATATCCCTAACCATATTGTAAACAATATTCCGTCAAAGTATCCTATTGAATTCCATATTTCAACGATATCCATTAGAAGTTAAATCCAAATGAAATCATTAAAGTTTCGTTATGAAAACTATCTGTATTGTAGTAATATGCTAATGATAAGTCTACGATACCTGCGTTAATGCCACCACCTATTGTAAAGTAATCAACATCAAATTCTGATTCAGTATAGTATCCTGCTTTTAAACTTGCGACACCAAGTGAATATTCTCCACCAATACCAATCGAATTATAATCCTCAAATACCTTAACATCAGATGCTAATGTAAAGTCTCCAAATTTTTGTCCAACACCAACACCTATTGACATAGGTAAATTAAGTGTTTGTTCTAATATTTCTGTATCACCACCGACATCTTTTAATACGATACCAACTGATGTATTACCGAACTCTTTGTAAGCACCGATATCAAATCCATAGTTCATACCGATATCAATATCGTCTACAAAATTATGATGATAGAAATTTAATCTTGCTCCGACTAACCAATCGTTGAATCCAAATCCATAACCACCACTCATTCTAAATGATGCTGATTCAAAATCACCTATGATGATTCCGCCTGAATTAGCTTCTGTTTGTGTTCCGTAATCAAAGTAAAATATTTCACCTGACCAACCCATATCTGAAGTGTGTAACATACTTTGATATCCCATATCATCTGATAAGTTTGGTAACCATTTTACGTGTGATATTTCGTAATGTGTCTTTTTTAGTCCTGCAAAGGCTGGATTGTGAAATACATTTCTTACATCTGCGTGTGCTATACCGACATTACCCATACCGGCACTATTTACACTTGGATTAAGTGTAAAGATATCATTTGCTTGTGCAAATAATGTTCCTGTTAATACTAATAAACTTAATAATTTTTTCATCATTGTCCCTCTTATTTAATTATTGTAAATTTCTTAGACTTAATTTTGTTTTCTGTTTCCATTACGAATAGATAAATACCAGAATCTAATTCTTGATATCCACCATATCCATCACCGAAAGCATCTGGCAAGTCTGAGAAAGTATATGTGTGCATTCCGTCATTAACAACTTCATCTAATAAAGTTCCAACCTTTTGACCATTAGCGTTGTATATACTAATCATCACATTACCTGATTGTTCCATATAGAATTGGAAGTTAATTGAACTATGTTCACTATCTTTATATGGATTTGGATAAACATAAGTCATCTCATCTTCTGATGGTTGTCCACCACCAAATGCCCAAAACTTATTCCATATGTTTATTTTTCCACTTTGTCTTTCCATAAATAAATCATCACCCGCTGGATTACCAGCGTTAGCTTTTCCTACAAATTGTAAGTCAGCTTCTGTCCACTCTTGATTATTATTTTCATTAAGTTGTGAATTGAATACTAATTGTAGTCCAACTAACTCTTCAGTCAAATAATAGTCCTCTGGTGCATTGTTTGGTGAATTTTCTAATGCTCCGAATGAAATTGTTTTATATCCCTCGTCATCAATCTCACTTTCATTTAAGTAAGTCATCCAAGGTCCTGGTAAAAGTCCTGTTTGAGCGTCAATAAATTGTAATTGATTAGTATCAAATCTAACCTCAAATTCAAAACCTGCTATCTTAGTAGGTTCTCCTGTTACCAAATCTAAATTAGGTGTAATTGTCAAAGGAACTACAACTTGGTTACCCATTTGAACTTTAACACTTCCATCGTCTGGTAATGATAAACTTACATCGGGTGTTGAATTTGTAGCCATAATTTTACTTGCTCCATCATATTCACCATTTGTATTTGTGTATGTCCAAGCACTTGGTGCGTCATCACAAGATGCGTTTACACAATTCTGATTCCAAGAGTTATCTCCTGAACTTCCGTTTTGAACCGTGTGTGTTGCCCAACGATAATATGTTGTTCCTGCATATGCGTCTTGATATCCATCACCACCACTTTCTTGAACTTTTGTTCCTGATAAATTCATATCACCTGTAAAGTAAACTGCGACCTCATCATAAGTGTAATCTGGATTTACATCTCCATCAGTAGTAATGTCCGGGTCATCAAAGGTTGATGTTCCTGCTCCAATACTTACTTGTAAAGTATCCATACCTGTTACGACATCATCCATTAAAGGATTAAACCAAGCAACTCCACCAGCGTCTTTTGTTAGTGATGTTGTTTCTTGTGCTAAGTCGTCATCTAAAAATAATGTAAACTCTCTTCTTTGTTTTGTATCACCACCTCTAAGTGCTTGATAATAATTAAGAGTTTGTGCACTTCCATTTGATTTTAAATTATCTATACTTGACCATTGTTGATATGAGTTTCCATTAATGTGAGTATATGATGTTGAAAATACTCCACTTACATATGCCCATATAAAGTATGCGTCATTTAATTGGAATACATCATCTCCGTCTACATCACCAATTAAGTAAGCACTTGGTGAATCTACTTTAATATCATTAGAATTTTCAAATTTGTTTGATTGGAAATTAAATGCTGCGATTGCGTCATTAATGTTTGTAATCGCTCCTCTATCCAATTCTAATTGTGTATGTTGACCAATATCATCTGCTGCGTCTGGTGGCCAGATAGAAACACGATAAGTATTATTTCTTGGTAATTGAATATTATAATATCCATTTTTATCCGTATAGGTGTAATCAAAATATGATACTCCTAAGAATCCTTTATCAGGTAATGCTTGGTCTGCTAATGTTGTTACTCCGTTTGTGTCGGTCATTTTCAGATAGTAATATGTTCCACTACCATCTCCAATAACATCATCAGATAAATCTTCGTCTGCTGTGTTTGAATCATCAGCAACATCTTCTATATTATACCAAGTAGGGAATGGTGTAGCGGTTCCGTTTCCGTCTGTATCAGGATTATTTTCATCTAACTCAAATACAACTTTCCAATAAGGATAAGTTTTTTGTTCAAAGTCATCACCTGAATCTTTTACTCCATCTCCATTTACATCAACCCATTCACCAATGTATCTACCGAAGCCTTCAACATCAACAAGTTTTGGATGTAGAGAAATATCTCCTCTTGCTCCACCATTACCTGTATTGTCTACTGCGGTATCAAAGTTTCCGTCAATGTAAACTTTATAATCTAATAGGTAGTCATCGGATACGAAAGTATAGTATCCAGTTCCACCACTATAAAGTGTAGGTATTCTAAATGAACGTGGTTGATAATTATCAACTACATCATTAATTCTAAATTGTAATTTTAATACTTGTGCTTGATTTCCGTTTCCATTACCAAATGTAAAATCTGGTGTTCCATCACTATTAGCATCAACTCCGTGACTTACCATAGTAACTCTTAACCAATCATAGCCTGAATCCTGTGCTGAAGTTTCATTCCCACTACTTTGGATAGCGTCTGTGTATCCAACATTAGAAAAGTGAACTACTTCAAAAGAATAGTCAGTTGAATTATTTGATGTTTCATCACCTTCAGTCCAATCTGCTATATGTGAACCCACAATTACTCGTGAGTTTCCTTGACTCCAAGCATTGATTGATGTTTCTTGATTAGTTCCATCATTTTCAATCCAAGTGATTAAATCGTTGTCAAATGCAATATCAAATCTAAATGTAGTAATATCTTGTCCTACATCGTCAAGAGTGACTTCTATTTCTAAAATGTCATCTCTCCAAGAATCAAAATTATTATTCTTAAAAGCTGGTGTTGATATATCATCAGCTAAGAAAGTCTGTAATTGTACAGTCTCCTGTGCTTTCCACCAATACTCTGGTGTTTTCCATTCACCAATTTGTTTTACCCTTATGATTGGACTTTGTGCAAAGACAAATCCAAACATAACTGTCGTTATAACCATCTTTTTCATAAAACGAAACATTATGTTCTCCGTTAAGGTTCAATTCAATAATAAATATAAAGTTTACAAAGATTATACATCAAAACGAACTACAAAAGTCGTCTCGATATCATCACTTAATCTGATAGGTTTTGCTAATTTTCCGTGAGCTAATAGTTCATTGTCTTCACTATAAAGACCTATATCTGTCACATATGGTTTAAATTCTGAACCAGTTACCATTGGTAATGACTCAGATGCTGCATTATAGAATGTTGCATAACTTCCTGTTCCGTGACCACTTGGATTATGACTTGGTGGGAAGAAGTTAGACATTGAAACCGCACCCTCTTTTACTGTAATACTACCACTTCTATCAGGTGTTAAACTGATATTTGTTGAAGTATTAAATTCAAAAGGTTTTGCTTTTACAAGGTACTCATATTCATATATTGTATGAGTTGCTTGATACTTTAAAGTAAATGGTGATGTTGCTGCATCAGCGTAAGAACCTGTATCAGTAAAGACTAATAGTCCTTGACCATACATTATATTACCGACTTCACTACCACTACCTACTGCATTTGTAGTAGTTGTACTACCACTTGTAAATTTGTTTGTTTTAAATGTTGAGAAACTTGCAGAGTGTGCATTATCATAAAGATTACCATCTCCATCATCTCTAATATCAAAAGTTACACTACCAATCGTTACCGATAAGTCAAGACTACCCGGTTTTATTTCTTCCCCAAATAAATCTCTACCAACACTTAGTATTGAAGCAGATGTATTTAAATTTCTACTTATAAGTCCTGGATTATAACTTGCTGTTATGTGATTAGCATAAAATGTTTGATTTAACATATGCCAAGTTGGTGATGAAAAATATCGTGTTGTTACTGAACCCGATACGACTTCAGTCACTGCGTCTGATGCGCTTATGTAATTGTATAAAGAACCACTACGAGCTTTTATTCCCCATATTCCACTTCCACTATCATTATTACTAAATGTAAAGTTCTTATGAGTTTTAAAAGGTCTAACTGTTGATTCTTGTAATTCAAGATTTTTGAACATTATTTTGTCCTAAAAATCAAGTTTCACTTTAATAATAGCTTCCCTTGAATATGACTTTAGTAAAGGTTGAGATAACTTAGCAATTGCCAATAACTCATTCTCATTATTATAAAGACCAACTTGTGTAATAAAAGTTTTAGGGTCTTTAAAGAAAGTAGCTTGAGTTAAAGAACCATCCGAACCTGTTGCAAATGTTGGATTAGAACTAAAGTTAAATCTCTTGTTATTAACACGAACAAAGTAATTCGTTGAACTAATTTCTTCTTCTCTACGAGCTGCAAAGTATGAACCTGATTCAATTGAGTTATAGAATGCTTGTGGTCTGTTGTCAAATGCATCTGCACTTCTTGGATTAGCTGCTAAACCACCACTCAATTCAGCCATCTTAGCATTTAATAATATTAATCCTAAGTCGGGATAAAATAATCCATAAGCACCGAATGCTGTTTCAGCTGCTGCTGTTACATTAACTCCACCTGCTACTGAACCACTAACAACATTAAATACTCTACCACCTTGATTAACGGTAACATTTGCTCCTGCTCCACTATCATCAATTAATTTAATTTTACTATCGTGTGTATCACCTGCTGGCATTGCTCCTGCTAAATGTAATTCCCAATTTCCTGGGTCAATCTTTTCTCTTTGTCTTGCTCTTTGGAACGAAACAAAGTAAAAGTCTTTATCGCCTGATGCTGTTGGTGAAGATGTAAATTCAAACTTATCTGTGTTTGGTGCTAACAATACATTTCTGAATTGACTATACAATGCTTTTGATTGTCTACCACCTGTTGTTAATTTAGTTGTGTTACCTCTTGAACCACTTCCGTCAAAGTGTGCATATCCAACTGCGTATTGGACTTCTGCTGAACTTGAAAGATTTGGGTCTTCGTTATAGATATCTAAAAAGGAACCTGTAATATTTCCATTTGTAGATTGTGTATATGCTGCGGTTAAAGTTCCTGAACCACCTGTCCATAATCCACTTGAGATAGTTGTTCTTTGATTTTCAACTACATCATTTTCTTTATCAAATATTTGAAATGTTGACATTAATTACTCCTTATACTTTACTTGGGTCTGCTTTAACGGTTATTGGTAAGGTAAATTGTGCACCTGAATTATTACCTACTACCGTTATATTTGTTGAAGTTTGTGCTGTTATTGACCTTGATATCAAGTTAACTGACTTAGCAGTAATTGTGATTGAGCGTTTTCTTTCTCCTTCATTCATAAATACTGGAGTTGTTGTTCCACCAGCTTTTGGAAATGTATCAAACTCTTCTTGAAGAACTCCACCCGTTTTTGCTATTTGTTTAGCTTGTTGGGATGTGCTAGAAACTGCGACACCTACTGGTGAAATATTTGCTATTTCTGCGTTCTGTAATATGAATATGTATGATGTATCAATACCATTACGAGTGTTTGGTGTAATGGTTTGAGTTTGTCCTGCTCCATTGAAAGTCAATGAAGGTGAAGGTAATTCCAATATAGGAAGTTTTGCTGTTTCCTTTGGAAGTGTTGTCAATTTATATCTCATTAGCTGATTCTCATCTACGAACGCTTCTAATAAAGGCATATTTTCAATCACTGCCCCATAAAAGTTTGACCCATTTGGGTGTGTTGTATCGTAAAGGTTATAATCAACCTCGTCATCTGCTAATGCAAATTTTGTTATTTTAAATTCGTTCTGCCCTCTTGCCAAAAGTTCACGACCTTTCTTGGTCAAAATTGCGTCTACTGTTATACTCGTATTGTCTAAAAATCCCATTTTATTTTGCTCCTGTGGAAATTATATAACTATTCTTGTTCTCTAATAAATATAAGAAAGTTAAATTTTCCATTAGTTTTAATCCGTTCTTAGTTTAGTTATGTCTGAATCTTGTGTCACTATTGTTGTTGGTGATACTTGGTTAATCTCAATAGGTTCTTTTCCATCTATTGTGTTATCTCTTGTAAGTTTTGTTCCGAGGTAAAATGTTCTAAATAGCGGTGAATCATATGCAATACTCTGTAAATCACTTGTTATAAATGATGAACTATATGCTACCGACTCTCCTATTGAAGCACTCAATGAACTTGAATAAAAGAATACTTCTTCTTGATTATTTTCTGCTGCTCTTGATGCCGTTAAATTTGGTTGTAATGTTTCTGTAAATATTTTATTACTTGTTCCTCGAGAAACACTTGCTGTTGCGTATAATGAACCAAATTCACTTCGTGGGTCTAATGCGTCCAACACCATTAAAGAGCGTTGATTTAAAAATCCTAATGATGAACCTGTACTATTATTTAAATTAATTTCACCATTGTATGTATTGTATTCACCACTTGTTTCGAAATAATTATCAGCTGAACCTGTTATATATCTTGTTACCTTTATTCCCTCACCAAAGTGTCCTGCATTTTCAAAATAACGATTATCAAATTCAGGTCTATCTCCAACAATCTGTTTACTTCTTTCTAAAATAGTTGGTTCAATCAACACACCGACTGAAGCTTTTGCTCTGGCAGGAACTAAATTCTTTACTTGTGTAAATACACTTGAGTCGTAGAAACTTAGTATTCTTAAATAATCAAAGAAGTTATTTGTATTCGTATATCGTTTAAAATATTCTCTTCGAACACTTCTTAATTCTGGATAATTTACTCTAAATTCATCTCTTGGGTCACCAATAAAATCATCAAAGTCAAAGTCTGCTACACTATACATTATGTCTTCGTTCACTACATCAGTTGGTGCAAAATAAATACCAAGTTTATTACTATCTATTGGTGCAAAATCTTGTGATGATTTTTGTACTGGTTTATTACGATTCAAGTTTCCTGTCAAAATCGAGTCCTCGATTCTAACTTTCGTAGCATTTCTACGAACACCACCAATATCTGGTACTCTTAATTTTTCTTGGTCTACTAATGTTCTTGAGAAATTACCCGTAAACCCATTAACATCACTACCAGAAGTTCCTAACTCATATGTTTTTAAATGTGCAGAGTTTGAAAAGGTTGGTGATGATTGTAAATTCTTGTTGTCATTTAATTCATAACGAACTAATAAGTCATCGTATGATGATGAAATACTATTTCCGTTATATGACTTTGGTGCTCTAACGTGATTGTTGAATACACTTGCACTCAATGGTTCTGACCACACACGAAACTCCATTAATGAACCTGTAAATGTGTTAGCACCAAATGCGCTACCACTACCACCAAGATAAATGTGTCCACTTGATGTGTATGCTGCATTTAATTGGCTACCTGTTATGTTGTTTACATCAGTTGCTAAACTTGAAGTGTGTGTTTGTAAACTTTCACTTGATTGGTATAAAATTCTTTGTCTTGTTGAATCATATTGTTTTGTTGTTAATTCATAAATACTTTGACTTAATATCTTATCATCGGTAACTTCATTTCCACTTGTATCTTTTCTTGTTAACATTACTGACCAGAAGTCATCGTTATAAAATGGTAATGTCGATGAAGTTATAAATTGGTCATACACTTGGTCTGAACCACTTATTTCGAATCTTAAAAATCCATAATCATCTGTTGAACCATTGTCTTGTAATGAAATAGCAAAGTCATTATCTTTTTGTAATATGACTTGGTCTTGTGATTTAGGTGTTCTAAATCTAACTTCTATCGTATCAGGAACTTGTCCGTCTGCGGCTGTTTTCCAATGTGATTTAACAAATTGAGAAGACCTAAAGTCTGTTGCTCGTGTAAACTTTCTTTTAATTTCATAATTAACTCGTGTTCCCTTATCTGGTCCACCATATTCTCTTACTCGTAATATTGAACTCGGTATACCATAACAATTTAATAATCCTTTTAATGCTCTTTCCGTTCCTTTTGATTTAATAAAGAAAGGTAAGTTTGCTAATATCCTTTTCCAAATTTCTTCGGTTACGGCTTCTTGTGGTGATTCAAATACTGAAGTTCCATCAACATCATTACCCAATAGATATTCAGGTAAATTTACCAAATCATTTCCACTTGTTAAGTTTAATCCAAGTGCTCGTGCATAATTTTGTGCTACATCTTTTGATATACCCTCTGATAACTTTTCTACCCTTATATTAACATCCGTAATGGATTTTGTGTAAGTCCATATCTCATCAAATTGTTGTCCGACCATATCCATAAATTCTAAGAATACATTATTTTCAGTATCTTGATTAATGTGTAATGGTAATGAATTTCTCAATGAATTCATATTTCCTTGGTCATAAGAAGAAGCACTTGATATCATAGAGTTGTACCAACTTGAAGCATCTCCTGTTGATTGTAATGTAAATGGTGAAGATGAATTTGATTTAGGCCAAGCTGTATCGTGGAATTGTCCGTCTGATGAACTCACGTAAGATGAACTTTCAAAATATAAATAATGTTCATATGGGTCAAACGAATTAATCACTCGTTGTTTCTTTCTTTGTAAATCTAATCTTGTGTTAGCAGAACTTGATATTGTTGTTAATGAAGCACTAGCTGCACTATGACTTTCAATCAATGTTAATTTTTCTTTAAAATTAATAAGTCTTCTTTCTGCATTTGAGAAATGAACAAAGTTTCCAAAACCTGTATCATCGTTTTCTATTGATAAATCAGTTGTTGTTTTTTGATAATCAATATTTGGTTGAACATCTAATAAACTACCCGATGTTAATAATCTTTCAATATCTCTTGCGTCATCATCTTTATTACTTAACAACCCATCGTGACTTTTATAATTAGTTCCTTGAAAGTCAATTGGATTATCAACTGAATTTAAATTTGGTATTCTTAAAAATATACTGCTGTCTTCTGCTTCTACAAATGGATTTAATGTAACGATATCCTTATAGTCTGGCAGTCTTTTTTCTACAAATAAAACTTTATCATCTACATCTGTACCTTGTAGTGGTTGTTTTAATTTAACAAATCTTTCTTTACCACTTGCTCCAAGTTCTTCATTTGTAATTAAATAATATTGATTATCTTTTACCATATAGGTTTTGTATCGTTCAATATTATTATTTATATAATTGACTCGGAAGTTTTTAAATTTCTTTGCTACTTCATCATCACCCTTATGTTGATATTGATTTACTCCATCATTATATGATAACGAAACACGAACACGATTACTATCTAAGACTTCTGTAATTGTTGCTACATAATCTCTTGGTGTTAATTTTACTTGTGCCTGAGTCGTGGTTATAATTTTTTCTTTTGCCGTACCACCTTTTTGACCACCTTCATTTTCAGTAGTGGATTCAATAACTTTTTTAGGAACTTTAGGAATAAATCTTTCTAATCCAGCTTTCTTTAAAGCTTTCTTTGTGTCTGGCTTTGCCTCAAATACTTCTCCTGCCTCATCTTTACCTGTTGCTACGTGTTCTGCAAAATCTTCTCTAAGTGCTTGAATAGCTGGTGGTGGGTCTTTTGGGTCAAATCCTACATCTTTTATTGGGTCAACGAGAACTCTTCCATCTCCACCGATTTCTTCCAATACTACTCCGCCTGGTCCAAGAATTTCTGTTACTCCGTCGGGTCTTAAATTTGTTTCTGACCTTATTTGCATTGGTGTTTGAACACCTATATCCTTGGTAGATTTTTCTGGAATTACTGTTGGTGGTAAAATTGCTGGTGCTGGAATAACCAATGGTTTAATTGGTGATGGTGTTGGTTGTCCCCTCAAACATACTGCTACTATTTCAGACTTTACTTCTGCTTCAGTTACAGCTTTTGGTGGTTTTGGTGTGTATGCTGCTGCAATATTTGCTGCGGCATTACCTGGCTGTGAAGTATCCTTCTCCTCAGTTATTTGTTCTATCTTAGGTTGTTTGGGTAAACGTGGTGCACCACCGCCTGATGGCGCTCTATTAGAAGTCGCTTGATTTTTTCTTGAGCTACGTCCTTCGGATGCTTCTCCGTAAGTTTCTCCCATTCTTTCTTCTGTTCTTGTTCTAGCCATTAGTATTGTTCGTCTGCCGCTTGTTCTTGAAGTGTCATATCTGCTATTTCATCACCTTGTGAAGCTAATTCAATTAACTCTTCCTGTGTTAATTCTCTATATTCATCTTCAGTAATTGGGTCTTGTTGTGGTGGTGAAGTATCTTCATTTGTTGTATCTTCATTACCTGTAATCTTGTATAGACTTGGTATAATAATTTGTCCACCTACCATATTTTGTGTGAATCCTCTATCCTTTGAATTGATATCAAACTCTAAAACATTTTGGTCTTTTGAGTCAAATTTAATTAATCCAGAGTTATCTGCTTCAATTGCACTATATTCAATCATAGCATTCATTTCTTTAAAGTCGGTTAAATATTCTGCATTCGTAACTAAGTTGTCAGTTGTAATATTTAATTCTGTTTTGTCAGGTGAAGTTTGAGAAATTATATATTTTTGTTCTTTAATAAATACTTCCATAGGTTCTGAATTTGATTTTTGTTCATCAGATGTTTTTTGAAAGTATCTTATTTCTCCGTTAATTATTTTTCTTTCAGCTTCACCTTTAAATATAGTTCCATTATCTTTAACAAAAATACTTCTTGGTCTACCTGCCAATCTTCTTAAAAATTTATAAGTAACCTTAAAGTCACCTTGTCTAAAACCTAATGTTCTTAAGTGTTGTCCAATATCCAAATCAACAAAAGAACCATCATTGGTAAATTCAACTTCATCCAATCCCATTATTCTTGTTACGAGCAGAGTATCATTAATATCATAGACATATAATGCAATATAGTCATTGGTAGTATCTTTACCGAAACTACTATAAACTTTACTTGGTTGGTAATAGTTTATTTTTTCTTTGTCTGTGAATCCGTATTCTAAAGCCATTGTTACCCTTAATTAAGTTTCTTATCTATTATGTATGGAAATCCAAGTTGTAACCATATTCGTTGACCTTGTAATGTTCTGTATAAATGGTCTTCAACTATTTCATCATAACGAAAATTCTTTAAATCTTTAAATATTTCAATTAGTCTTTTACCACTTATGCCTCTAACGTTTCTTTTCGTATTAATTCTAAATGCTTCCCAACCATCAGCGTTAACATTTTTTTTATCTTTTTTGTTTTCTGTAAAAAATTTCAATATCTTTTCGTGTAAAGCATCTGTCGACATATCTGGTGTGTTTTCTTCATTAAAAAATTCATTGATGACTTGAATTAAATAATCTCTTATGGTTGCTTGAAACTCAATTACTTCCGTAGTTATTTGGTTGCTTGTTGTCTCTGTTTCTGAATCTGTTGTTGAACTATCTTGTCCTGCTCCAAAGAAACTAAAACTATTATCAAGTTGTCCTGTAAAGAATTGTTGTTTGTTTTCTAAACGAACTTGTTGAAAATCTTCTTCTAATGATAATCCATCTATTGAACCCTCAAATGATTGTAATATTCCTTCTGAATTTCTTAGTGGTGCTTTCGCATCAACTACTGAACCTGATATATTTAATGACTTCTTTAGGTCTTCAATTGTATTCTGATATTCTATGACATCTCCACTTAGAATATTATTATATTCTTCAGATTTTTTTCTTGCGTCCGATGGTAAGTAAGGCATTTTATCTTACCACTCTAAATTCAAATTCATCATCATAGAAATTAATTTGTTCATCAGTAGTGTCACTACCACTAATTACTTTGATAGCAAATCTATAATTTCTCTCTGCTTGTAGTCCGTCCATTTGTATGTTAAAGAAGTTACTTGTTGAATCACAACTAATCTTTGAACCTGTTCCAAATGGAATTATTTCTTCCTCTGTTTCTGCGTCACGAACTGAATAAAAAGCAGATGCACTTGGTAAATATTTTACATCCAATTCTGCAGGTGTTGTAGCAAAAGCTGTTGTTGGATATAATTCTCTACCAACTACTCTTAGTTTTACTTTTGACTTTTCCTTATATTCAGGTCTTAAATTTTTAAAATAAACTTTTAGTCTTTCTAAGTCTGTTGAACTTAATGGTGATAAACTTCCTGTTGTCCAAACTGAATCGTCCCACACTGCTTCCAACTTAGGTGGATATATTGTATGTGTTTCTCTTGAAAAGAATTTTAGATTTCCTAAACGACTTGAATCACCTTCTTGTCCTGTATTGAAATCAAAACTTGCTGTTGCGTTGTTGTTTCCATAAGAACCACTATCTTCTCTTTTGATAATAAATCCGTTGTTCGGATAAACTGAACTTGAGTAAATAAAATTATTTACCAAGTCTGTTACATCTGCTCTGACATCCTTCTTGTCAAACGTAATATCGAAAGAAGAACTAATTCCATACTCTTGATTGGCATCAATACTTGATGTAAACCAAGTACCACCCTCAGTCAATACTGAACCTGTTACCCAAGGTGTTTTTGCTGCGTGATTACGATATTGATAACTTGCTCCATCATCCGTTACTGGATTGTGGTCAAGTTTTCCTGTTCCTGCTTTCCAACTACCACTTACCATATAGACGTGTAATTTTTGTTCTGCTTCAACTTCTTCTGAAGTTGCGTCGAATAAATTTAAAAAGAATTTTGTTCCCGTTGGCATTACACCACTTTGGATTGATTCTGAAATGTATGCTAAGTCAAAGTCCATCAAGATTCTTGATACGTTTGCTATACTACCATTTTGTTGAACGACTTTATTGACTTCTAATATTTCGTCTAATCCAGTATTAATGGAAGATGTTGTTCCGCCCGAATAAAGTGTTGTATCTCGTTTTCCAAATTCAAAATAATGCATTATTTATCTCCCAATACTCTTCCCTCGATATCTATATCAGGGAATTTCAGTTCAAATATACTTGGGTCTAATGATGGATATATGATTCCATCTTTTGATGCTGAATCTATATCGTAAACATTACCACTATAATTGTCTGTTGTTAAATGTTTGTTTTCAATAACAATTAAATTCTTTTGTGGATTGTTTGTTTCTGGTGGAACAATAGAAACTACTCCATCAACTAATGAAATCTGATATGCTAAGTCACTCAATATAATTGGTTGATTAATTTGCCATTTTTCTGTTGCAAAGAATTTCTTGACTTGTTGTATTGCTCTGAACAATACATCATTTTTATTAAATCCTCTACGAGTTATGATATTAAACTTAACACCGATGTTTATTACATAAGCATCTTTAAGATTAATCGCATCTGTTAATACTCTATATTGTGAAAGATATAATTTTAAATTTTGTTTTACTGCATTGTTTACTTGAGTTAATTTTTTATTTCCTGTATACCCTAACAAGTACATATTTAGTGCTAGTGGATTAGGAATGGTTGTTGGATTAACTTTCTTTGCTACTCCATCGATAACTTCCAATTGTCCTTCTAGTTCTAATTGTTCATCTTGAACAACATAAGCTTTTGCTATGTTTCCATATTTCTGTGGTAAGGAATAAACTCTTGTTATGTAGTCTGCTCTTGTTACTGCTCTGTTTTGTGCATTAAAGTATCCTGCAGCATTTTCTTTTATCTCTGTTAGTGTTTCTTGACTTGCTCCACCTGAACTTGGTGATTCATTGAATATCACTAATGTTGCATTTGAAATATCTTGTGTATCACTATTTAAATTTTCTGTACTATTTGTGTAAGTCTTCCTATTAAATCTGTTAATAGCATTTGATGGAACGTTATCCTCAACACTACCACCATAATTATATTGTATAGTTAATGTAGTGTTTGATGGTGCTAATCCAAATGTTTGTGTTTTTAAGAAATTTGTTGGGTCAAACGATTCGTCTAACCTTGAAATGCCAGTTCCTAATGATGAACCAACATTATCTGGATTTGGTATTAATTCTTCATCTGCGTCTGCACTAATACCACTACCGAACCTTAACTCCATTTTATTATCATCACGAACATAAGTTGTAAATCTTCTTGCTGTTTTGATTAACCTCAATAAGTAAGGTGTATCATTTTGATATTGTGATAACGCTGGGTCATTTAGTGTTGTATTCTCTTCTGACTCAAACACTGTATCTTGTGCTAAGAAAGGAACTTGATAGTATGTATTATTTTCACTATCAGTTACCGATACAATCTCTGTTACCTTTTCATTCGATAAAACTATCTTGTCAAACTTTTTAGCGCCTGTAAATGTAAATGTTTCTGTTTCTCTTGTTCCAGATTTAGCTAAAACTTTTTTAGTTAATCTATAATTTGTTGGAATGTTACCTGAATCTGGTTGTAGTATTTCTACTTTCATTGGGTCTAATGAACTTGATGTTTTAAAATTAACATCATCCATTAAACTAAATTCTGTTCCGTTTGTTGACATTACGGTTGAGTTTGCACTAACGATACCAGCATAATCTAAGTCTGCTTTAAAATTACCACTACCTAAGTTTTTAGCAGGAACATCAACTTGAGCCGTAAGTTCTACTATTGAAGGTGCTGCTAATGTTGGTTTATATCCATATGATTGAGCAATTGCTAATACATTTTTTCTTTCTTCTGCGTGTTGTAAAAGTGTTTCTCTGAATTGATTATCTACATAATAATTCAACACATCACCAACATATGCTGCCATCTCAACAAACATCATTCCTGGTGATGCTTCATTGAAATCATTGTATGTTGTTGGGAAGTAACTCTTTGCAAATTCTATAAGATTTTGTCTTATATCACGGAAATCTCTACCGAGATAATTTACCTCTTTCTTTACTAATTTTTTATTTGTTCCGTAGTCTACTTGCCTCGGCATTCTTATTCTCCAATATTAAAATTAAATGTTAGTGTTTCAAAAGAATCAGGGTCTACTGATACTGAAAAGTCTATTGATACATCTACGATATTACTATCGTTTTGAACCACACCTATATCGTTTATGTTTATGTATGGTAACCAAAATGAAGTTGCTTCTCTAATAACTTCATCTATTTGATTCTGAACATCTGGCCCTTGTTCAAATAATACATCAGTTAATCTTGAACCAAACTCAGGTTGCATAACTCTTTCACCCTTTGATGTTAATAGTAGATTTCTTAGATTAGCTTTAGCTTGTTCCAATATAGTTTTTGTCTTAAACAAAAAACCTTCTTGACTGTAACCTAATGGAAATCTAACTCCAACATACATATCATCATTTTTATCTATTTCTCTTACACTTGCCATTATGGTCTAAAGTTCTCACCTTTTTTCTTTTTGTTAATTGCTTTCATTAGTCCAGAGTAATCACGAGTTAAAGCATCTTGTACACCTTCTGGAACTGAATCTACACTAACTCCAGCTTTCTTAATTGTGTCTACTGCTGCCATTTCTCTTGCTGTTTCTTTATCTTGCTTTCCACCTAAATTTCCATAACCCAATACTTCTGCCATATTGTTTGAACCTAATACTCCACCACCCAATGATGGGTAATCGTCAGTTTGACCTAATGGATTGGTTTTGTTCAATACTTCGTTCAATGCTGAATTTTTTGAGTATTGTTTTTTAACTCTTCTTTTTTTAGCTTTTTGTTTTGGTTTAGAAATAACTTCTGATAAGCTGATTTCTTTATCTTCGTTAATAAATATCTCGGTCATCTGCTTTTTAACTTCTTTACGGACAACTAATTCGATTATTTTTACTAAGTCATTTTTCTTCATTACTACTCCTATTTAGTTATAAATTCATTCCTTCATTAATCAAGTCTGCAATTATTCCCATTGAAGACATTTTTTGAGCATCTTGCTCCTTTTTTTGAGAACTGATTAATAATTCTCTAACTTGTGGTGAACCACCAAAGTCAAGGTATCTTTTAACACCTTCAGTATCAGCACCATCTGAAATGATATCTCTGATATCTGTTGTGTCTAATGGTGGATTATTTGGGTCTGCTTCGTAAGCGTCAAGTGCTTCTACTATTGATTCAACACTACCACCACCACCTTGTATCGCATCAAATGCTGCATTTAATGCCGCAACCGATACAGCTGCTGCAGCTGCCTGAGCTTGTATGTTTGCTACTTTAGCTTTTGCCGCATCTATATCATCAAAAAATTCTTCCCACTTAACTATGTTATTTTCAGGAAGAGAATCTAATTCATTTAATCCGAGTGCTTCCGTAACGTCATTTAAAGACACGGTTTTCCACTCTTGTTTATTTAACCATTCAAATTTAAAAAACTTTTTTACTTCTTTTAATTGATTTTCAAAAAATCTTAAGTCTTGTAGATGACCAAAAAGATTTAATGGGTTTGGTGTTCCTGGTGCTATTACGGGTGGTAATATTTTTGATGCCGCTGATATTACTCCGTTGTTAATAGCTGCTATATGTGGTTTCATAGATTCTGCCATTGGTAAAATGTTTTCTGGTAATAACTTTGTATCACCATCTACATCATTTAGTTTTTTAGTTATATCTTTCTTTACTCCTGCTGATGTATCTGCTACTAATGATTTGGTTACAATACTCACTGCTTCAGAATTTTCAATATTTACACTATTACCTTTAATAAATACTTCACCTTGTGCAAAAATACCAATATCATTTGATTTAGCATTTATCATAACTCTATCGGAATCAAATACTATTTGTGGGCCTGTATAATCTATATCTAAATCTCTACCAAAAAATCCACCCATCTTAGGTGCTAATGTTTTTGTAGGTTCTGAATACGTTACTTGTTCATCATTCGTTAAGTATATAGATGCTTTATCTTCAGTAAGTGTTTCTTTACCACTTATAACACCTGCTACAATCTTAACATTGGAAGAATCAATACTTCCAAGTCTCTGATTACTACCCAATCTAATTGAGTTTCCAAATCTTCCTTGAATAATAGTATCCCCTTCATCAGCAAGAAGTCTTTCTGGTTCTACATCAAAGAAGTATTCGCCTTGCATTAAGTCCTCTTTGTCTATCCCAGCGTTTAGTGTTGGGCTTTCATCATCTTCTAATGTGCTTGCTTTATCAACACCACTTATATTAAATTTACTAAAGTTTACTTTTGATAAGACATCATTTACCTTACCAAAATAATATCTATTATTATTAAATTCAAACCCAATTACAACTTCACCAACCAATGGGTATTGTAGTATGTTAGTATCTAATGGTAAAAATTCTTGTAATTCAGAAGCTCTATCACCTTGCTCTGAAAAAACATATCTACCAAGTATAGCACCTGGTTGTGATGTTGTTGTCTCATCGGTATCCGCATTTATTAATCTAAAAGTATCAACAACTTCTAATACTTCTAATTCAAAAAATAAGTGTTCTGCGCCTAATTGCGCAAGTTTGTTTTTTAATCCATCACTTGTTAGTAATTGATTATCTAAAGGATTTGGTTCTCCACCAGAACCCTTCTTGATAATGTTAGCCATTAGTTTTCCTGTTTGATATCTTGAATAATCTCGTCTTGCTTGTTTTGTAACTCTTGAACATTTTCTTCTATTGCGTCCATTAATTGTTCTTTTTCTGATTCGGATAATCCGAACTCATCTCCATCAGCTGTTGCTCTACCTTCAGCTGCTGTAATTCTTTGAACGATTGTTGCTAGTTTGACGAGTTGCTCATCGTTCTTTACATTGATTTCTAAGTATTCCTTTAACATAGGAATTATTTGCACGGCAGTATCACCATCTTTAATAAACCCCACTACCTCTTTCATCAATACTTCTAATTGTTTTTTATTGGTATGGGAATTATCATAGATGTCTTTGAACACATCTCCGAGTGTTTTTCCTTTGAATATTTCGTAATCTGTTGACATAATTTTGCTTATTTTTGCTTGTTTTTAATCTAATAATAAATAGATAAAACTTAAAAAATAGGGATATATATTTATATATCATTTAATTTTTGTTAGATTGGTATATAGTTATTATACGACTATGGAATTTGTAGTCTTTTAGATTAATAAAAGGGGGAAACGAATATGAAAAATACTATGGCTATGATAATAGATGTAGTGGCAGGTCTTAAAGATGTGCTATTATCTGTTATTGGTCTTGGGGTTCTCGTTCAATTGATTTTTGTTGGCGGGTTCTTCGGTATGGACATTATTGGTAATCTGATTAGTTTAGTGAATTTATTTGCAA